>OGCG01000020.1_pt1 | contig 111770 bp, 117 predicted proteins | sample 1570061 | NCBI WGS metagenome assembly OGCG01 (sample SAMN06268698, study PRJEB24515) | hot springs metagenome | isolation source: Joseph's Coat, Yellowstone National Park, Washington, USA | place: USA:Joseph's Coat, Yellowstone National Park, Washington, USA
ACATCTCTGCAATCACTCCCACCCTTTTGGGCATAGCCCACATCGGTGTGAGAGATCATTATTTATCAACAAAAATTTGTTATAAACAGATATAAAAAGATTTCTATTAACGTGAGAAAGGATTCAGCCCTTCTTAAACTGAAACCTTAACTTCCATTCTATTCAAGCCGCGATAAAAGATATAGAAAATTCAGTTAAAAATATTTCTGTTTGTCTATTATCCTATTTAGGAATAATAGTTATAATAGTGATCTGTAGTTTATCCTCGGGATTACACCCAAAGAACCGCACACGTTCATGTATACTGATAAAAATTTGAGGAAAACGGGGTGATGGTGAATCCCTTCCAGGTGAAAACAGTTTAGATGTGTTCCGTGGGGGAGGTTAATCATAACATCACCTTACGGTAGATAAGAATATAAATGGAAATGTTAACGGAAATAACGAGAAGATTATGATAATAGTAAAGAATATAAGTAAACCAAGAATTACATATACCTCCCCTTCCAGGTTCGTATTCTATCAGTTCTTAAATGAGGAAATGGGTGGGAGGCTATGAGAGAAGGAGAGGGAACAGCCGAGGCGAGGAAGGGCGGTTTCAGGAAGGAGATAGGATTCTGGTCAGTGGTCTTTTTAGCGGTAGGCGCCATATTGGGGCCGGCTGTGGCCTTCACGCCGGTCTCAGTTCTGGCTGACGGAGGGCCGGCTGGAATATTATCCTGGTTAATAGCGTTCTTTCTGATCCTCCCAGTGGCCTTCGTTTATGTGGAGTTGGGATCTACGTGGCCTAAGGCCGGTGGTGTCGGGTACTACGCCTATAAGGGGAACGGTCCCCTAGTGGGGGTATTGAACGGGTGGGGGGCCTACATAGGTTACACCTTGGCCTCAGCGTCCATAATCATAGCCCTGGTGGAGTACCTGAGTTACTTCTTCCCTTCTCTCTACTCTAACGGAAACCTCACTCCCTTAGGTATAGGGGTTGCGGCGGTGGGGATACTTCTGATCTACGTTATAAATATCATGAGGATCAAAAGGTTAGCAGAGATCAACAACGGCCTAACCGTGTTGACCCTCCTGCTATTGGCAATCATGATAGTGGGCTTAGGACTTCACTTCAACCCCTCTTACCTGAACGATCCTAAGTTCGGAGGATTTATGCCGTTGGGTATCACGGGAGTTTTCCTGGCGACCTCCGCCACCATATATGGTTACGGAGGGTTCAGGCAACCGGTCGATTACGCTGAGGAGCTCAAGGATCCTGGAAAGTCCCTGCCCAGGGCCATATTAATGACCCTGATCATCGTCTTTGTCGTCTACGTCCTGGAGAGCTTAGTTTTCGCGGGAACTGTGGACTGGTCCTATCTGGGGATAACCCCCGGGAACTGGGCCGGGTTGAGTAATCTTGCCTATCCTTACGTCTCTGCCTCGGAGGCGTTAGGCCTTACACTTATAGCGGTAGTGGCCATGATCCTAGCCATAATAGCGTCGTTTAAGGATGGGGTCATCTACTTCGGTGGGGCGTCGAGGGTAGCCTACGCTCTCTCCAATTACGACTACGCGTTCCCGAGGTTCCTCAACAGGATGAGTAGCAAGGGCATACCCATAGCTGCCACTACCCTCTCTCTGATCATCTCGTTACTTTTCCTGGCGTTATTCCCATCCTTCTCCTCCATATTCAGCCTTGTCGTGGACGGCCTCTTGTTATCCTATGCTCCAGGGGCAGTGAGCCTGGCTGTGCTCAGGAAGATATCGCCTGACGTGAGGAGACCCTATAAGCTACCCGCCTTCACAGTCACCGCTCCCCTGGCCTTTGTGGTCTCTGCACTCATGATATTCTGGTCAGGCTGGCAGGCAACCTCTGTCCTAGTTACCACGGCCCTTATAGGTATGGTCTTCCTTGCCTTCTACCACAGATACAAGGGAGTCAGCAAGGATGAGATAAAGTACGGAATTTGGTTACCTCTCTACATGGTAGCTGTGCTGGCCATATCCTACAGCAGCAGCTCTTACTTCGGGGGACAGGGATATCTGCCGTTTCCGCTGGATAACATGGTGTTCATCCTGGTGACCCTAGGGTTCTACTTCTGGGGTTACAAGAGTGGAGTAGCGTTACTGAGGAAGAGGGGCGTGTACGACTGACGAACTGAGGTCGTCAAGTAACTGATTGAAATATTTAGAACCTTTTTCCTGGATATAAGCTATACGTTCGCGGAATCATAACCACCGCTTAAATATTGGAGGATGCAATCTCTTTCAATGAGACGCGTCATCGCCCTAGGTTTGATAGGAACGGCCATAGAGTGGTACGATTATTACCTCTTTATTTACGCCGCACTTCTGGCCTTTCCCTCAATCTTCTTTCCGTCCAAGGAATATCTCGTGTCTCTCCTAGCCTCAGTGTCTTCATATGCCGTGGCCTTCTTCGCCAGGCCTCTGGGTGCCACGGTGTTCGGACACTTAGGAGACAGGTTGGGCAGGAGGCACGCCCTGAGCTTCGACCTGATTATAGTGGGGTTAGCCATGATAGTGGTAGGTTTACTCCCAGGCTACTCTCAGTTGGGCTTACTGGCACCCATCCTGATATTCGCCTCTAGGTTCGTGCAGGGTCTGGGTGTAGGAGGGGAGTGGGGAGGGGTCTCAACTTGGGTGAGCGAGCATCTAGGAAAGAGGAGGGCTCTCATGACCAGTGTGATTCAGATAGCCTCACCCTTGGGATTTATAGGTGCAGCCACAGTGCTCCTGGCGTTCTCCTCAGATTTCTCCACTGTGGGATGGAGGGTGGGATTCCTAGTGGGAGGGGTTGCTGCGTTGTTGGGAGCTCTCCTGAGGTACCTAGCCACGGAGAGTATACCGTTCAACGTCATAAAGAGTAGGGGAGAAGTGGCGAGAATGCCCTCCCTTGAGGTCTTCCGCAACTCGTGGAGGGAGATAGTGCTCCTCATGTTGGCCGTGGGAGGGGTATTCATAGGGGTCTACATACCCGCCACCGTGATGCCCAGTCTCTTCCTTCCGCAGATCCAGAAAGCCTCTCATATACCATCTTTCATCAACGTCCTGGGAGCCCAGATTCCCTTTAGGTCTCTGTTGATATACATCTACTCATTAGGTGGCATAATCTCTATTCCCCTCTTCGCCATCCTGGCTGATAGGATAGGCAGGAGGACTTCCATAGTGTTGGGAAACGTACTCATAGCGGCGTTCTCCATACCTTACGTCTTTATGTTCGTTTCAGGAGCTGTGGGCGAGATGGTGTTGGCACAGTTCCTGATAGGTTTCGCAGCCTACGCTCCCTATGCATCCATGGCAGCTTTCTATCCTGAGGTGTTTCCTGTCAAGTTCAGGTACTCTGGGGCCAGCTACGGCCTACAATTAGCTGCTGCCTTAGAGGGAGGTTTCATGCCCATCCTGCTCATTGCCCTACTCGGTAACCCGTCGCGTTATCTGAGCGAGTCTTGGTTAGTGGCAGCATTTCTGAGTATGTGGGGTCTTCTGTCCCTGGTATCTGTGATACCCCTGAAGGAGACAAAGGACTTGGACATGGTGAAGGAGGTCAGTACATGACTTCCCTCCGGTTCAGTGTTTACCCGTGGCGTAACTCTCTCGAGTGACCGGCCTGACCTCTGGATCAAATCACACTGAAACCGATATGAACTAAGAATCCTTCTTCTGAACACCTGGGTCAACCTCACACGCTTTTATTCCCCCATGTCAATTATCATTCAATGATTCTAAAAGAGCTCATAATGAGGGATCCCGTGACCGTCGAGCCTGAGATATCCATAAGGGACGCAGCCAGGATAATGAAGAGGGAGGGAGTGGGTTCACTCCTAGTAGTGGAGGGAGGAGAGCCTAAAGGGCTGGTCACGGAGAGGGACATAGTCTACGCCATAGCCTCGGATGTGTCTCTCGACAGTGAAGTTGAGAACATAATGAGCACCAACCTGGTGACTGCCGAGTCAACTACTGAGGTGAGCGAGGCGGCCATGCTCATGGCAGGGAGGAAGATAAGGCACTTGGTCGTGACCGAAGGGGGAAAGGTGGTCGGCGTCATATCCCTGAGGGACGTGGCCAGGGTACTCGGGTTAATAACCTCAGACTTGAGCATATGGTGACTCTCACGCTTAAGTTTTAGCTTAATACTGTAACTCACGCGGTATCCCTTGAGAGAGGTGGCCTTGGGAGCTATTAAAGTTAGGTAATATTAGGGAAATACGTAAACTCTCTGGTCTCCCCAGACCTATCCCCTCATTCGACTTCACTTCCATACCTGCTCTGGAACTACTTGACTTTTAAGTAATTTGAGCTATTTTGAACACATGAAGGCTGCAGTAGTTCCGGGGAAAGGTCAGGGGCTCAAGGTACAGGAGGTCCCTGACCCAAAGCCTGGGAAGGGAGAGGTATTGATTAAGGTGACCAGAGCGGCCCTGTGCTACAGGGACTTACTTCAGCTCCAGGGTTACTACCCAAGGATGAAGTACCCTGTAGTGTTGGGACATGAAGTTGTGGGGGTCATACAGGAGGTGGGGGAGGGGGTCAACTTCTCTCCTGGGGAAAGGGTCATCTCCCTCCTCTACGCACCGGACGGCACGTGTAAGTATTGCAGGATGGGGGAGGAGGCATACTGCCGCTCAAGACAAGGTTACTCGGAAGAACTGGACGGATTCTTCGCCGAGTATGCTGTGGTAAAGGCCCAGAGCTTAGTCAAGGTATCCTCGGGCGCCAGTGACGAAGGGGCAGTCATGGTTCCCTGCGTCACAGGAATGGTGTACAGAGGCCTGAGGAGGGCCAACCTCAGGGAGGGGGAGACCGTGCTGGTCACCGGTGCCAGCGGGGGAGTGGGTATACATGCCCTTCAGGTCGCTAGGGCCATGGGGGCGAGGGTCATAGGTGTGACGAGTTCCGAGGAGAAGGCTGAGGCAGTGAAGAGGTACGCCGACAGGGTCATAGTGGGTACCAAGTTCTCAGAGGAAGCCAAGAGGGAGGAGATAAACGTGGTCGTCGACACTGTGGGTACTCCCACCTTCGAGGAAAGTCTGAGGAGCCTATGGTTGGGGGGTAGGGTGGTTCAGATAGGAAACGTTGATCCCTCTCAGCTCACCCAGTTGAGGTTAGGTTACATGATATTGAAGGACTTAGTGCTCATAGGTCACGCCTCCTCCACCAAGAAGGACGCAGAGGGTGCCCTGAGGCTCACCGCTGAAGGTAAGATAACTCCAGTTGTAGCGGGGACTGTCACTCTCGAAGATATAGAGAGGGGATATGAACTACTTAAGGACAAGAGGAAGATAGGAAAGGTGTTGGTTAAGCCTTGATCTTGGAGAAATTCCCAGAGTCTTACTACCAGCAGTTATGGGACTTTAACGTAACTTAAAGATTTTCATCAGCCCAGGTGGTCAGCCTAAACGGCGCCCGAGAGCCTGAGGAACACCTCCACGCTCCCCAGGTTAAGCTCCCCTACCAGCTCCCTGACGACTCTGGCCCTCCCGTTGATCAGGACCATGAGGATCAGGCCAATTAACCTTCCTGCTCCTCCCCTTCCCCCTGACCACGCCCAGCCTGTTGATCTCCCTGACCAGCCTCTCCCTAGCGAACTCGATCTGTCCTTCCGCACCTTTTCAGCAGGACGACGCTGAAAAACTTCTCGCTAATACAGGCTTTTCGTATTACCTCCCTAAGATTCCCATAACTGCTGATATTGTGTATATCTGATTCTCCAGCTGTTCTTAGTACCCCATGCCAGCTATCGCGGCTTCAACGAGTTTTCTGATAAGCTCGTTATCTCCCTCATCTGTAAGGAATCCTCGTATAATTAAACCCTCCGCACTTCTTCTATCAAATCCCCTGCTCTGTAGGTAAAAAATCAAGTCGTCGTTAACCTTAGACGCCGAGGCAGAGTGTTTTGCTGTGATTATCTTTCCCGTCTTGACCTCCAGCATTGGGGCCACTACAGCTTTAGCCTCCTCCCCGACTATGAGCGCCTTTCCTATAATGGTGGTAGACGCGTCTAGAGCATTCTCGCCTATTACTGCGTCTCCTCTTATTACTGTATAGGAGCTTCCTGATGCTACTGCCTTGAGGATACCATTACTACTACTCCTCTTTCCCGCGTGATTTACATTTGCCAACAAACTCACGTTATTGTTATCGAGACCCAAGGCCTTAGCGGAGAACTTAGCTATAGCCTCCTCCTCTAACTCAACCCTATACTCCATGTGTCCTGTCGAGTATCCTGCGGAGAAGAGCGAGGAGCTTATCTCTCCTTCCACCCTGCCTTTAGCAAAGGTATAATCGAACGAGTTACGTCCATCACCGATCATGGAGAAAGAGAGAGAGGAACCCTTAGGGACCTCAAGGGAAATAACTCCTCCAGTCATAGCCCTACCTATACTCCTTGAGTAATACACAACGTCTGCTGTCTCTCCTTCTGGAACCTTCACCTCTACAGCCACGGGACAGAATAGACCTTCCTCACATGAATTATAGATGAAGAACTTTCCTCCTGACCTAATGGAGATGACCCTTGAGGAAGATAGCACCAACGCAGCTAGTTTGTGGTCTTCGGGCCTAACTATTCCACACTTGATTCCGTCCCTGACCTCCCCTCTCAATAATACGTTATTCACGACCTGATACGTCTCGTAACCCTCAGCGATAGGAGTGTTGATCGAGCTCTTCCTTTCCCTTAGGTTTAGGTTTAGCTTCTCGAAGTTGGACCATTCCGTATAATGCTTAATCGTTGGGGAATCATTAACCACTTGGTAAGGCATTGCTAAGTACTTGCGGAATAGCTCTTCCCTTTCATAAGGAGAGTCCAAAGCCCTGATGTATGCTGAGAGACTCTCTGGGTCGACAACTGGCATCTCATGCCACTGCTCCCAACTTATCCAACTCCAGTTTTATGACCTTGTTCAACATGGTGGCATACTCGAAGGGTAACTCCTTCATGATCTCGTCAATGAAACCTAAAACCAGCATCGACGTTGCTTCCTTCTCATCAATTCCCCTATTCATTAGGTAGAAGAGCTGATCCTCGCTCATCCTAAATGTGTGGGCCTCATGGGCTACATCTGCATCATCCTCTAAAACTTGGTTGTGAGGGAAGGTATAAGCCTTGGTCTTCTCGTCCAGCATCAATGAATCACACTTCACAAATGCCTTAGAACCCTTGGCCCCCTTATTCACCTTGACAAGACCTCTGTAAATGTTGACGCCTCCCCCAAAACCTATATTTTTGTTAACTATCTTACTCTTAGTATATGGGGCCGCATGAATCATTTTAGAACCGCTGTCCTTCCATTCGCCCTCTCCTGAAGCCAAGGTCACTACTAGACTTGTAGACGAAGCATTTTGACCTCTGAGTATAGTAGATGGATAAACGAAACTATATCTTGAGCCCAAGGATCCCTCTACCCACTCTATGGTAGCATTCTCGTCAGCCCACGCTCTCTTATTGTTGAAGTTTATGACGTTCTTGCTCCAGTTCTGGATAGTAGTGAACTTTATCCTGGCGTTCTTCTTCGCGTAGAGCTCAACCATTCCGTCGTGGAAGGAATACTTCTTAAGTTGAGGGGCACTACAACCCTCTATGAAGTGTATATAAGAGCCTTCATCCGCTACCACCAGCGTGTGCTCAAATTGGCCTTCCATCTCACTACCTATTATGAAGAACCCCTCCACTGGGGTGGTAATCTTCACGTTCTTCGGTACATACACGAACACACCTCCACTCCAGAGGGCCCCATGAAGGGCCGCGAACTTATGATCAGATACAGGGAAGATCTTGGTGAAGTACTCTTTGAACACGTCAGGATATCTCCTCATGGCCTCCTCTGGAGGCATCATGATCACGCCCTTTTTAGTCAGTTCCTCCTTTACGTTGGAGTATATCGGTTCCGACTCGAATACTGCAACTAAGCCACCTAAGTACTTCTTCTCCGATTCCGGTATTCCTAATACATCATAATACTCTCTTATCTCCTTAGGTATCTGATCCCAGCTATTCGTTTGTTCTACGTCAGGCTTTATGTAAAGCTCTAGGTTAGAGACGTTAAGTGTACCCAGGATGTCAGGTAGCCAATTTGGGGTTGGCAGTTTCTCAAAGAGCTCCAAAGACTTCAACCTGAGTCGCAACATCCACTCAGGCTCCTTCTTTATCTTAGAGATCTCCTCTATTGTGCCCCTAGATAGACCTGACTCCACTATCCTCCTGTGGAACTCACTCTGGTTAAGTTTCTCATACTTGGCCTCTATGGATGCGTTCAAAATCTCGTTCATGTCAAGCGATAATTTCTCTTCAGTCATTTCTACATTACCATCTTTAACTGTGTTAAAGAACACCTATAAGTCTTTCTATTATATTTCGTCTAGTATATTAAGTAAAATGAAAATTTAAAATATATAATTAATTTCAGGACTTTATTACCCCTTCGTAACCTTTCTCGTCAATTTTCTTGGCAAGTTCCATGGAACCGCTGGCCACTAAGGCTCCTTTGTAGAGTACATGAACCCTGTCCGCATTCACGTAGTCTAAGATCCTCCTGTAATGTGTGATGATGATATACCCGGTGTTATTCTCTTCTTTGAGCTTCTTTATGGACTCGGCTATAACCCTTAGTCCATCAACGTCTACCCCAGAGTCCGGTTCGTCGAGTATTGCGAACTTGGGCTTCAGGAGCATCATCTGGAGGATTTCGGTCCTCTTCTTCTCTCCTCCGCTGAAACCCTCGAAGACACCCCTGTTCAGAAGGCTTTCAGATAGTCCTACAGTCTTGGTCATCTCCCTAATCCTCTGAATGATCTCGGTTACAGAGCCGGAGGGATTTGCTATCCTATTGTGTTCAGCTACAAGGAGCGTCGATAACTTGACTCCCCCTATTTCCACCGGGTTCTGGAAGGCGAGGAAGAGGCCCCTCTTTACCTTCTCGTTAGTCTCCAAGTTAGTTATGTCCTCATCGTCTAAGATTATGGAACCTTTGGTTATCTTATACTTGGGGTGGCCCATGATGGCGAGAGAGAGCGTTGTCTTCCCGCTGCCGTTAGGACCCATCAAGGCATGAATCTCTCCGCTCCTCACCTCAAAGGAAACTCCCTTTAGCACTTCCTTTCCTTCAACTTCCACGTGAAGGTCTTGAACCTTTAGAATAGACATTCTACGGTCACTCCTTTTATATTGTTTTTATGGAGTTAAGTTTCTTTCTATCCAGGGCATATCCTCGAGGAACAGTGTACATGAGGAGTTCTCTAGAGCCCTCTCTAGGAAGCTTATTAAGTCCTCTAGGTACTCCAGTAAGAAGGGATTTGTACCTCTATCCAGCTGTGAAAGCTCGGCTCTGGACTCCCTTATGAGATTGAGCCCGTTGAGTACTCTCTTGGTGCTTGGAAAGAGGACAGTCATCACTACCTCATCAAGGAGGTCGTTGGACTTCTTGAGGACACTCTTGACTATCTGAATTCGCTTTTCGTCCAGTTGAGAACTTCTTATGACCATGACCAGCTTCTCTAGGACAGAGGCTACGTTTAGGAGAGTAATGGAGTTTATAACGATAAGGGAGTTCTTTGTCATGTTCCTCGTTGTTTCATACTTGCTCCCCATTATTCTTCTCATCAACATGAGGTAGAGTCTTCTGATATCCTCATGGTTTGTGGAGGTGTCTCTAGGTTGCTCCTTACTTACCAAGGCTATAGCCTCGTCTACCTTCTTGGAGACCGTGTTGAGCATTCTCCTCAACAGAGACTCTAGACCCACCTTCTCCGTATCCAAGAGGCACTCTATTTTTATCTTAGACTCGGAGGCCTCAGTGACCTCAGCCCCTACCATCTGCTTGGTAACTCCTATAACCTCTTCCACGTCCTTCTGAGAAATGGACTTCCTCGATTCAAAGACGATCTCATCATAACCAAGTGAGTATAGGCAGGGAATAACACTGGCTATAGGCTGCTTTAAGGAGTCAGCGTCAATCTTTATACTTTTGTGATTTACCCCTAACTTAACCCTCTCCGCAATCAGCTTCAGAGATCCGTCATCTGATACCTCGATCAAAATCTTGTCCCCAGGTTTCACATTCCACTTATTTATCCATTTTTTAGGTAATGTGATAAAGAGGGATGATGAGCCTAACTTCTGAACTTTTCTAGTCTCTATATCCTTGGCGTTATTAAGCTCCTCCAAGTCAATCCCTTTATAATTATCTTAAACGCTGTTTATAAATATGTTGCAAATCCTTCCTAAGCCTTTTTAAAAGAGGTTTTTATTTGGATGCCTTTCCCTCCACTATTAGACAGACTCTCCCCTTAACCCTAGATACCTTGACCTCTGGTTGAGACATATCGTTCGGTATCCTCAGTGAGAGCCTGTATTTTGTCCCCCTATTATCTGTACAGGAGAAGTTGAGTGTATTCTTCTCGAGTTTGATGTAGATGGTTTCGTCCCTGAGATACGGAACGTCAAGTACATAGACGACCCTGTTCTCTCTCCTTATTTCGGTGTAAAGAGGTTCTATGTAACTCTGGTTTTCCATTGACTCCTTTACCTCCCTAGAGACGAACTCAATTATCTCCTCCATCCTTTTCATCTCAGCTTCTATGGCCTTCCTAACCATATCTTCCAGATCCTTATAGGCTGGCATCCCTCTCACGCGTATGTCATGGGTTTCCCTGAAGCATATGTGGGAAGTTCCCTCTTAGTTTGTTCCATGAGCCCCTTAATGCGTGCCCTGATCTCTTCAGCCTCCTGTAGGAGCAAACTTACGTCCACTGTGAAACCTGTGTACTTGGAAACTATATCCAAGGCTACTGCGGAGGCCTCTGGATCTGGTATGTCAAGGAAAGACTCCACGACCACAGCGAAATTGTTAATCTTCCTTCTGGCTGTCTCAAAGAGTATTGGGGCGTATGGCCCAGAGATGTAACCTTGCGAGAACTTCTGCATGATATCTAGCTTAGATAGTTCCTGGGCCAATTCCTTAGAATTTGCTATCCAATACGCATTGGGTTTCTCTATCTCTAATCTGTTGGGAATGGGCATCCCAGTGATGGAGATCACAGCACTGACCTCCAGTTTAGTAGCATAGTCAGAAATGAACTTGGCAAGAGGATACGCAGAGTTCACTGGAATGGCAGTCCATGCGTGAAGGACGACCAGATTGGACTCTTTGCCGTAATAAAGTCTTAGGGGAGATTTGGCTACTCCGTCATCCACATGCATGATGGTGGGGAGATGCTTCCTGGAGTAAATCTGTCCAAACTCGTCAACTATTCCCTTAGAAATGAGGTACTCAGTTGCTATCTCGCCAACTAAACCGGCGTCTGGAATTCCTACTATCATGTAAGTAGGTTTCCTTAGGTTAGGTACAAAGGACTCCTCAACCTCAAAATCCTGGTCCATTATTGTTCACCCCTTATCTTGTCACTATATTGTTCTGCAGTTAGAAGTTTCTTGGTTTCGTCCTGATTGCTCACTCGTAGCTTGAAGATCCACCCTTTGCCGTATGGATCCTTATTCAGTAGTTCAGGTGTTGATGTCAACTCCTGGTTTACTTCTACAACTTCACCGGATAATGGCGAGAAGATGTCTGCAGCCGCCTTAACCGACTCTACCACCGCTAATGACTCCCCAATCCTCACTTTAGTGCCCAATTTAGGCAAGTCTACACCAACTATGTCCCTTAGCTTCTTCTGCGCATAATCCGTTATTCCCACTGTAGCCACATTACCCTCTATCCTAACCCATTCATCGCTCTCGGTGTAAAGGAGGTCTCTTAACACTATATATTTCCCAACTTTTATCTCACTCAATCATATCACCATTACTTTAATAACGGGAAATCGGATAATTTAACATTATAATCCTTTCCCCTAACCTCCACGTCCATACTACCTCCCAGGAAGAAGTGTTTAGAGTCCACATATCCCATCCCTATGACCCTCTCGAGATAAGGTGAGAACGAGGAACTTGTAACTCTTCCTACAGGTATTCCCATTATCTTGAATGTACTTCCATTCCTTGGGATAACCCTGAGCTTTTTGGGCAACTTGAAACCTACTCTTAACTTATCTACCCCTTGTTTCAGGGAATCCACTAGGGCTTCCTTTCCTATGAACTCCTTCTCGAGTGAGAACACCCAGTATCGAGCCTCTATTGGGTTTACGGTCTCATCTATGTCTTCCCCGTAAAGAACGAATCCCATCTCCTGTCTTAAACTGTCTCTGGCCATTAGCCCCGCTCCCTTGATCCCTCTAGATATAAACGATGAAAGTAAACTTTCAGCAACGTCTGGAGTTGACCAGAACTCTATACCGTCTTCCCCAGTCCAGCCGGACCTGCTCAAGAGAAACACGTCTCGTCCCTCCAGTTTAGAATTCAACATGAAGCGGAGAAATGGCAGATCAATCCTCTCCAAGAAGTCCCATATCTTCCTTCCTTGAACTGCTATCATGACTAATTGGAATGTTAGATCTTCAACGTCTAAGGAGGAGTTGTTCCTTATCCATTTGATGACTTTCTCCCTGTTTATGGCATTGGTAACAACCAGGAATTCCTGATCCGAGACCTTATATAACATAACGTCGTCCACAAAGCCTGCCTTGTCGGTGAGGAAAGCTGTTGGGCCTATCATCTCTCCAGGGGAGGCCCTTGAGACTTCCTTGGCAACGAGACGTTCAACTTCTTTCTGGGCTCCCCTGATCCTCAGCCTACCCATGTGAGATAGGTCGAAAAAGGCTGCCCCCTGCCTGACGCTTATGTGTTCCTCTTGGTAAGAGGAATAGCTCATCGGCATCTCCCATCCTGCGAACTCGCCGAAGTTAGCCCCTAACTTTTCCTCGAAGTTAAGTAGAGGTGTGCGAAACATTCTTAATCGCCTAGCCACTGTAACTCAATTGCTGATGGAGTTTATATGGACATGCATCCATGGCTCCCAAACCTGAACCAAATACGTCAAATGTTAGACGTCATAGGGATCAACGATGTCGATGAACTATTTTACGACATACCTCAAGATATACTCCTGGAAAGTCCAGTAGAGGTAGGTTACAATAAACCGTTGTCAGAAGAGGAGATAAGGCAAAGGCTCGAACAGGTGAAACAAAAAAACAGGAAACTCAAGTACCCTCCTTTCCTAGGTGGGGGGGCTTGTCAACATAGCGTTCCTTCAGTTGTCAAGTTTATCATTTCTAGGTCGGAGTTTTACACCGCCTACACTCCTTATCAACCCGAGATAAATCAAGGCCTACTACAAGCTCTCTTTGAGTATCAGAGTCTTATTGCGGAACTATTGGAGATGGAAGTCGTTAACTCCTCCCACTACGATTGGGGGAGCAGTTTAGCGGAGGCAATAATGATGGGGTTGAGGATCAACAGCAGGAAAAAAGTTCTATTACCTAAATCCATTAATCCTCTCCACAAGCAGGTTGTTGAAACCTGGCTAGCTGGAAAGGAAGTTAACCTAGTTGAGATCCCAGTGGACCAGGAGGGTAGAATGGACCTTGACTTCTTGGACAAACTCGACCCCACGGAAGTCTCCTCTATTTATGTACAACAACCAAATTATTTCGGAGTATGGGAGACAGAAATGGAATACATAGCTGACTGGGCCAGAAAGCACAATATAGTAAGCGTGGCAGGAGTGAGTCCGATCTCACTGGCCCTGGTGAAGTCACCTGGAGAACTGGGTTACGATATAGCTGTGGGAGACGGACAGGAATTGGGAATACCACTCAACTTTGGCGGACCATACACTGGTATATTCGCCACAAGAATGGACATGAAGCTGGTGAGGCAAATGCCCGGTAGAATCGTGGGTATGACTGAAGACGTTAAGGGGGAGAGAGGGTTCACACTGATACTCCAGACCAGGGAACAATTCGCAAGGAGAGAGAAGGCCACATCTAACATCACCACCAACGAGGCACTAGTTGCCATAGCCAATGCGGTGTTCCTTTCCTTGCTGGGAAAGGACGGTCTAAGGGAACTGGCCGAGGAAGTATACAAGAGAAGTCACTACGCTGCGAAGAAGATGGAGCTGGTTGGAAAGAGAAAATGGAGATCTGACTTCTTCGAAGAATTCGTAATGAGCTTTGAAAAGGAATACAATAAAATTCACCTTCACCTATTAAATAAAGGAATTCACGGAGGATTGAAGCTTGGGCCCAACGAGGCTCTCTTCTGTGTAACCGAGGTTCATAGTAAGGAAGCTATAGACGAACTGGTGGAAAGTATTGGAGAGGTGATATAGATGTGGAGACAGGCCAAATGGGATGAACCCCTCATTACGGAGTACAGAGGTACGGGAAGAATAGGTTTCATGGTACCAAAGGAGGATATAGAAGTTACCATAGAAATACCGGAGAAAATAAGGAGAAGAAATGACCCAGAACTCCCACAGCTCAGCGAACTCGAGGTGACCAGACATTTCTTGAGGCTCTCCCAGATGAGCTTCGGCGTGGACTTAGGGATGATGCCGTTAGGATCATGTACGATGAAATATAATCCAAAAATTGAGGAGGATTCTGCGAGAATAGCTGAGAATTATCATCCCCTTCAGGACGAGACAACCGTTCAAGGAAACCTAGAAGTCATCTATGAAATGCAGAGGTGGCTTGCAAGGTTAACAGGAATGGAGGAGTGTAGCTTGCAGGTTCCCGCAGGATCCGCAGGGGAATTCGCTGGAATCCTGATGATAAGGAAGTACCACAAGGAGTTTAACAGGGTTAGAACTGAGATGCTCGTTGCAGATACTGCTCATGGAACTAACCCAGCCAGTGCAGCCATGGGAGGCTTCAAGGTCATTTACATCAAGTCTAACAGTGAAGGTCTGGTTGACCTGGAGACACTAAAGGGGGTAATCGGTGAGAACGTCGCAGGATTCATGCTCACGAATCCCAACACGTTGGGACTCTTTGAAGAGAACATAAAGAAAATAGCTGAACTTGTTCATTTAGTAGATGGGATATTATATTACGATGGAGCAAACCTAAACGGGATACTGGGGATTGCAAGACCAGGAGACATGGGATTTGACATAATTCACCTTAATCTACATAAAACATTTGGAGTTCCCCATGGAGGGGGAGGACCAGGGGCAGGTGCCATATGCGCCAACAGGAAAATGAAGGATTACCTACCCCCTTATGTCAGTAGGGAAGGCGATGTGTACAGGTTCGTCTCCCCTCCTAAATCAATAGGGAGAATGTCGGTTTTTCACGGCAATTTCGGCAACGTGCTTAGGGCCTATGCCTACATACTGGGTCTTGGGACCGATGGGATATCCATGGTAGGTAGAATGAGTACTTTGGCGACAAATTACCTTATCTCGAAGTTAAGAGACGTAAGAGGTCTAGATCTCATAGCCCCTCATAGGTTCAGGAAACATGAAGTGGTGTTCAGTGCCAAAAGACTAAAGGAGGAGACAGGTGTGACCGCCTTCGATATAGCCAAAGCATTATTGGACAGGGGATTCTATGCTCCGACTATTTACTTCCCCGGAATAATAGAGGAAGCTTTAATGATAGAACCTACTGAGACCGAACCGGTTGAGGTTCTAGACGCCTTTGCAGACGCATTAAAGGAAATAGTAGATCTAGCCTACAAGGACCCCTCCGCTCTCATGAACTCACCAGTGAATACCTCTGTAGGAAGGTTGGATCAGGTTAAGGCCAACCATCCCTCCACCTTAACTCCCAGCTACAGGGTGCTCAAGCAGATCAAAAATCAGATAAGAGACGAGAGTAGGATCGAGAGATAGCCCAAGTAGGGGATAGAGATCACATATCCCCCCACATTAATCACTTTTCCTATTACGTACTGTGAAGGAACACCATAAGGCGGCTCCAGCCCTATGCGATTATCTGGCTCTGGATTAGATATTTTATCAACACCCTGAGTGATATAAAAACCGTTGCTAGCCTCAATGACCCTGTGAATCACGTACGTGTGAAGCTGTGGTGACTTGTATATGATTATAGAGTCATAGTGTATATTTGTTGGGGATCCGTAAAAGGTGAGTGCACCATTCTGTAATACTGGATACATGGAGACTCCCTCCACGCTGGCAGAACTCACCAGGTTGGAGAAGAAGACGATGTAGACTAACGCTATGAAAAGAATTATTGCGATATCACTCTTCTTCATCTATGTCACCTAGGTCAAGCTCTATTATCTCCCCCTCTTCCTCTCGTTGCTCCGCCTTCTGTTCTCCAAACTTCTTTACTCCCTTCTTACCTTCCACCTCTACTCCAGTGCCCCCGGCTCTTATTTTTGACACGACGGCCCTCCATCTATGACCACAATTGGGACATTCATAGGAGCCCATAACCGTTATGGTTATCCTACCGTAAGCGTCGGGAAGTGGAGAGACCAGGTTCCAAGTCTTTAACGGTTTATCTACCTTGGCTCCACAGTTTGGACAAACGTCTGGCTCCTTTTGCTTCTTGGGCATACGTGTTATATGAAGGTCAGCAGTTTAAAAATAAGTATTGTAACGACTGGAACGAGCAGGAAAATAATTCCATTATAGATATATTTATATCTATGTTTTATTATAAGTAAATAGCCGACTAGATTTATCATAAGAAGGACTAGGAGTACTACTAAATCAGAATAGAAAAATGGATAAGAGGCCAGAAATGGAGCTGTCACCCATGTGACTAGAAAGGCGACTTCGTTGCTTAGCTTGCCTCTCAAAAGTCTGTAATAGAGAGGAGAAAGGATACCATAAACAATGAAAACGGCTATGGGTAACAATGACATTTATACCTCTTATGTCATAGTCTGGACGAGTTTATATGATGAGTGATTTGTCCATATTTGATCTCAAGGGTTTTGAGATAATAGACTCTAGAGGGAACTTTACTGTTAGGGCAAAGGTTAAGTTAGGTTGCGGTGTTACGGCCACCGGGGACGCTCCAGCTGGGGCCTCTAAGGGATCGAGGGAAGTAGTGGAACTCCGGGATGAGCGTGGGTCTGTGGAGATGGCAGTGAAATCAATCAATTACTACATCTCCCCTGCACTCATAGGGATGGACTCGAAGTTCCAAACCACCGTAGATAAGGTTTTAATAAATTTAGATGGAACAGAGAATAAGTCAAGACTCGGTGCCAATGCGATGGTGGCTACATCCATAGCGGTGAGTAAGGCAGCCTCACTGGCCTTGGGGGTAGAAACGTTCATGCATCTAGGCGGTTCAGGGCCACATATCATTCCAGTTCCATTAATGAACATCCTCAACGGAGGACTTCACGCTGGTAACAACTTGAAAATACAAGAGTTCATGATAATTCCCGTAGGTTTTGATACCCTTAAGGAAGCGCTCTCAGCTTCATTAGTAATATATAAGGCACTGAAGTCCCTAGTTACGGAGAAGTACGGGAAGATTTATACGGCGGTAGGGGATGAGGGAGGAATCTCTCCACCCCTTAGTAAAACTGAAGATGCATTGGAACTGGTCCACTCCGCAGTGAAGAGGTCAGGATACGAGGATAAGGTACTGCTGGGTTTAGATGCGGCAGCATCGAATTTTTATAATAAAAAAGAAGATAAATACGAGATAGATGGTAACTCTAAAACTCGACAGGAAATGATAGACTTCTATGTATCCCTAAAGGATCGCTATCCGCTCTTATACGTTGAGGATCCCTTTGAGGAGAATGACTTTAAGAGCTTTACTGAGCTCCAGAGCAAAATGAAGGGAGTTCTAGTATCCGGTGATGATATCTACACTACTAACGTGAAATACTTAACTAAGGGAATAGAGTCAGGTGCAACAAAGGCTGTAATAGTGAAAGTCAACCAGATAGGCACAATAACTGAAGCCATGGAGTTCGTGAACTTAGCCAAGAGACATTCCATTAAAACTGCGATAAGTCACAGAAGCGGGGAAACAGAGGACAGCTTCATAGCGGACTTAGCAGTGGCTGTCAACAGTGAATTCATAAAGACTGGGGCACCAGCTAGAGGAGAAAGGACATCCAAATACAATAGACTTTTAGAAATAGAGAAAGAATTTGGATTTGAATATATGGGGAAGAAATTAGCTTGATGTTAAGGCAAAATTATCCCAATTATTACCAGCGCTAGAGCGACTAACATAAGGAACAGTATGAATTGCTTAGTGGTCATATGTGGTACTACCTTAGCGACCTTGAATAGACCGTAAACTATCCCACCGAACGCTACTAACATTAAGACTATTATCCCCACAGCAACTAGAGCCATCGAGAGCGGCTCCGCGTTGAAGTTGACCGAGTGGAATATCTTAGAGGTTACGTTGAGTACTGTTTGCAGTGTCATGATCAGTGAGTTACTTCTGTGGGAAACTTTATTTGAATTTCCACTCAATACTACCTTGCAGGATGATGAAGGTTAAAAGCGCGTAAATGGTGAAGAGAGACCGCTTCTGACGGGCACTAAGCCTTATAAACAAAACGATGGATAACTAATTCTTTTGAGGAGTATTACCTATGGCAATATCGTTTGAGAGTTTGATGAAATTTATAGGGCAGAAAGTTAAGGACCCGTACGGAAGGGAAGTAGGACACTTAGTTCACGTCTACACCGAAGTAGACGGAACTGTAACCGGTGTTGAGGTAGCGTACGGTAACTCCTTCAGCACACTGGAACCATATAGAATAAGTATAGAAAGGGAAAATCTAATTGTACTTCCTGACTGGAAGGCAGAGTCCATGAGATCGCTTCTACAAATGGAGAAGATACGTAAGAGACAGAGAGCATTAGAGGAATTGTATGCAAAACAAGAAATCCCTAAGTCTTCCTACGACGATATGAAGAGAAAATTGGACAGTGAAATGGTGAAGTTGAGAGACGAGTATGCGAAAATTAAGAGTAAGTTGAAGTCCAGGCTGAACGAAGTGGAGGATCAATTGACTCAGATTGACAGGGCAACAATAGCAGTTAAGATGAGCTACATAGCCGCAGAATTATCTGAGACTGCGTATAAAAATTCTATAGAGATCTTGAGGCAGGCTAAGGAAAGCTATACCTTGGAAAAGGACGATATAAGAAAAACTATGGAGAAACTGGACCTCACAGATAAGGAGGGAGGGCTTGATATAAAAGCACCAGGGTCAATGATAGGATCTTCCGAGTCTTCCCAGAAGACCGAGACACCTAAATCGGAAATACCAACACCAATACCTGTAAGGGTAATAAATACTCTTTGACGAATCTAGTGAAATAGGATGAAGTTAAACTTACCACTTTTCTTTGGCAATGGAGGAAAGAAGAGAAAGGAAGACCTCGCTTACAGGATAACTGAAATCTCCATCAAGCTGAAGGATCAGCAGGATAAGCTAGATGAGGCCATGAGAAGACTCAAGGAGAGGGACAGGGAACTCTTCGATAAGGCGGTAAGGTCTCAAATGAATGGGGAAACTGCTAGAGCTACAATTTATGCACAAGAAATATCTGATATAAGAAAGATGATGAAGACGATGTACACTGCATATCTAGCCATAGAGAAGGTGAGGCTTAAACTGGATACGGTACAGGAGCTACAGGGGGTCTCGTTAGTCCTATTGCCAGTCGCTAAGATATTAGGAGATCTTAAGGAGCACATAAGGGGTTTAGCTCCAGAGGTCGCCATAGCCCTTGATTCCATAACCAGCAGTGTCAATAGTATTGCAGTGGAGACCGGGGCTGCAGTTCCTGACAGGACCTTGACTCCAGCGTTAGACGAACAGGCAAGGAAGATCTTAGATGAAGCCCAGAGAACTGCAGAAGCCAAGGTGAAAGAGATGCTTCCAGACTTACAGCTCCCTCATCCCCCCGCAAACGTGGATCTGCCTAGTCCACCCACTAGCAAGGAGACTAACAAGTTTAAAAACAGAATTACGGAGAAGGATATACTCAATATAATAGCCAGCCACGGGAATGTACTTGACATTAACTTCATCTCTAGGCAGTTCGGCATGGATAAAGAGGAGGTAATGTCACTTCTAAAGACTATGGCTGAGAAGGGTCTCATAGCACTGGAGGAGTGATAGTAATTGAGCGGACAAGTGCTTCTCGAGGAGATGGCTAGGAAATACGCCATAGCTGCTGTAAGGGCTGACAAGGAGGGTAGGAGAGAGGATGCCATTTCTAATTATAGAAAGGCTATAGAGGTGCTAACGCAAATTGTAACCCTTTACCCAGATATAGTAGCTAGGAACGCCTACGAGCAGATGATAAGTGAATACAAGAGGAGACTGGAAGTGCTGACTCAGGCACTACCTGAAGGGGGAGCTAATGAAGATGATAAGGTAGAGGAGGAGTTAGTAATGAAGGAGAAACCCAAGGTCACCTTAAGTGAGATAGTGGGCTTAGAAGACGTAAAGGAGGCGTTGAAAGAGGCTGTTATATATCCTAGTAAGAGACCTGACTTGTTCCCCCTAGGGTGGCCCAGAGGCATACTACTCTATGGTCCCCCTGGATGTGGTAAGACCATGATAGCTGCTGCGGTAGCTAATGAATTGGATTGCGAGTTCATTCACGTCGACGCTGCGTCAATAATGTCAAAATGGCTGGGAGAAGCTGAAAAAAATGTCTCCAAGGTATTTAAGACGGCCAGGGAGGTATCCAAAAAGGAGAACAAGCCTGCGATCATATTCATCGATGAATTGGATGCGCTCCTGGCCTCGTATGTTTCCGAGGTTGGAGGAGAGGCTAGGGTGAGGAATCAATTTCTCAAGGAGATGGATGGTTTGGCAGATAAGAACGAGAACACGATGGTATACGTAATAGGAGCTACTAACAAACCGTGGAGATTAGATGAGCCATTCCTAAGGAGATTCCAGAAGAGAATTTATGTTACCCTACCAGATAAGGCACATAGGCTGGAGCTACTTAGACACTATACCTCCAAGGTCAAACTCGACCCCAACGTAAATTTGGAGGAGCTAGCTAACATGACAGAGGGATACACGGCAAGCGACATAAGGGACATAGTTCAATCAGCGCATATGAGAGTAGTCAAGGAAATGTTCGAGAGAAATCTCCACGAGCCCAGAGCAATCACCATGGAGGACTTTAAGGAAGTCCTAAGAGTGAGAAAGCCTAGTGTTAATCAAGAGATGATAAAGGCCTTCGAGGCCTGGCACGAGAAGTTCAAGGCACTGTAATCAGCTACCCCAGGGTTTTCTTCACCGCTCTAAAGGCATGACTCACATCATCTCTACTCAAGTTTTTCCCAACTAGTACCTCAGTCCTTGCCCTTCTCTTTCATATAGATAGTACAGAGGGATTTTTATATCAATCTCACACACTTCCAGCGCTCAGAGACGCGGGGTGAGACTTCACATTACAAAGCTAGAATGTAGTTGGAGAGGGATCTCACTGAGCATTCATGGCAGAAACCAGTTCTATCTTTCCGTTTGGAAACCTTCTCCTGACACTTATGGGAAGTAGACGAGCCTTTAGTTCCTCCTCTGCTATTCTTATAGAGCTCGAGTTTACTAGGCCAGAACTTACTACGTCTATTAGTGGGGCCGCACCCATGGCTAATTGCAATGCCCTTGCACTCACTATTCTCGCTCTCTCATACGAAGTTAACCTCTCTCTCCAGCCAGCTACAAATGTGGGGGTCAATGGATTGATAACTGAGCCTGCCTGTTCTGATCTCATTGTAGTTGACACAATCTAAACTAACAAATAAAAATTAATCGCTCCAATCTACCTCTTCCCTAAGAAACTCTGGAAGTTTGCATTCCACTGGTGGAGAAACACTCAGATCTGTTTTCAAGATGTCAGCTAGAGTGTAACTCAACCTAGATATCGCCCTGTCGTCTACGAGACCTAGTATGCCTATCCTTACTATTTTGTCCCTTAGCTCCCCGATTCCACCAGAAATCTCTATGCCTCTCTTTTCTAACTCTTGGATCAACGTCTTGGGAGATATGGGTGGAACCCCAGCTACCACTGTATTTGAAAAGTTACTTTCGTTACCCAAAAGTCTGAAATTCATCTCTGATGTGATCTTCCTCAGGAATCTGGCACAAGCATCGTGACGTCTCCATCTGTTCTCTATACCTTCTCTCTCCAATAATCTTGCAGCCTCCAGTGTAGCGAAGAACGCCCCAACAGCAGGAGTGAATGGAGTCTCACGTTTGTCCTGAAACCTCAGATGAAGCTTTACATTAAGGTAGTTGGGAACATCTTCCTGGAGTTCTTCAACACCTTGTTTAGAAAGGGCCACGAAGCCTACCCCAGGAACCGAAGCTAAGGCCTTCTGGCTTCCTGTAGCTATTCCGTCTATTTTCCACTCGTCTACTCTTATCTCATACGCAGCGAAACCTGAGACTGAATCGACTAGAACCTTCATTCCTCTTGACTTTGCCAGTCCCACGATACCTTTGAGGTCTCTGAAAGCTATGCCGGTACTGGTTTCGTTGTGAACAAACGCTATAGCAGAAGCGTCCTTGTTCTCGTCAAGTATGGACTTAAACTCTTCGAGGGTGAAACTTCCACCAAAGGGCTTCCTGTAGACCTTAGGAGCTGTTCCCCTCTTGATCACTGAGTCAAGTAACCTCTCGCTGAACTCCCCGTAGCTTAGCACTATAATGTTCTCCCCCTTCTTCAGGAGTGAAAACACCATGGATTCTACAGCGAGGGTGCCAGATCCCGTAAGGAGGGAAACCCTTGAGGCTCCGAAGTGCTTCCGCATGAGTTCCTCCAGTTCACCCACTACCTTTCTGAACCTGTCTGATCTATGGTTCATGACTATTGTGGACTTCATCGCCACGCTCTTGGGAACGTTCACAGGACCTGGAATAAGCATCAAATGGAAACACCCATTTCCCTAAGAGCGGACAAGAGGTTGTCGGTGGTCATGACTGCGACCCTGTATTGAGCCTCCCTAGTTTGTGCTCCTATGTGTGTGGTTACGATTACCTTCTCGTGACGAAGCAACTCTAGCTCCCACTCCTCCTTTGGGGGTTCATTCCAGAAGACGTCAGTTGCGTAGGCCCCTATTTTGCCTTTCTTTATATAATCCAGGAGAGCCCTCCCATCCACGGCCACAGCCCTACTCGTGTTGACTATTATTACGTCCTTTTTCATGAGTTCAAACTCCCTTCTGGTTAATATCGGCTTTGCATCCTTACCTACAGTCACGTGGAGGCTTATGACGTCGGATTCGCTAACCAGTTTGTCAAGATCAGCAACCGTAGCTTCTATCTCAGATGCTCTTTTGCTCACGTCTATCACATCATAAGCCAGGACTTTCATCCCCATGGCTTTAGCTACGTACCCTACCTTGTACCCTATCCTTCCAAATCCTATTATGCCTATGGTCTTTCCGCTGAGTTCCATTCCCGAAGTCTTCTTGAATATGCCGGATTTGGCTAGAGCCATGGAGGTATACATGTTTCTAGCCGCAGCTATCATCAAACCTAACGTTAACTCGGCAGCGGAGTCTGTGGAAGCTCCAGGGGCATAAACGACCCTTATCTTCCTTCTCTCAGCCTCATCTACGTCTATGTTGTCCACTCCTATACCGGCTCTCGCTATTATCTTCAACCTCTTTCCCCTCTCTATTATCTCACCATTCACTGTAGTTCTACTCCTCACAACTAGCACATCAAAGTTCTCTACGATCTTTAGTAGCTCTTCTCTAGTGATATCTGGCTGATAGACTATCTTTAATCCCTTAGCCTTTAAGGTTCTTATCATGTATTCGTCTACCGGATCCGTTATCAATACGGATATAGAGTCTTTAGATAGAGAATGGTCTATATGTAAAGTTGCCATCTATCTCACCTTCCTTAAAAGGAGTTTAACATGATGAGAGTGATGAGAGGTAAGAAGAAGTAGAGCCGTATAGGGCAACAAACGGAATCGAACTAAAAATCAACCCGGGTCGAACTTCAGGATAGGCTTCTCTCATTTTTAGTCAGATTAAACCCTAACTCGGGGTTAATATATTTTTAGTTTCGACAACCTGATGTTTTGGAACAACTTCGTGAAGTTCAAAGTTGCTCCCAGCAGTCTTGTGATAACCTCACAGGGATATTATTTAGCCAACTTCCCCGTGATGCTGTACCAGATATATAGATCTAGAACTCCTACCTCCAGACCTAGGGTAAAAGAGATAGATTTCAACAGGCTCTCCAGTTCAAGGTACCTCCTCTTGCTGGTCATCTTACCCTGAAACCCAACGTGCTCCGAAAGGTAGCGGAGAACGTGTCTATCGATAATGGCTACGTCCAGGAACCCAACGTTGCGAAGAAAGTGGCTAGCTTCTTTCATTCCTAATCCGTCTATCTCGAGTAGTTTCTCCCTGGCCTCCAACGTGTCTTTCTCTGCTAATTGCCCTATCCTCTTTAAGGAGCCCAGTACAGTCCTGCTTCTGTATATATACTCCGATTTCGTGTTATAGAACCTGTAGCCAGCATTTCTCAGGGTTTCTTTAATCTGATTTCTAGAACCCGTGAAGATTAGCTCGCCGAGTTCCTGGAGGGCCTTGTACGCATTAAAGAAACTGGAATTCGACGTCAGAATACACAGCACCAGCTCCCTATACCAAACGCTCTCTCCTGCCCTCTTATTTAACTTGAATTCGTCAACTCTTTCTAGAACCCTTGCTCTTAATTTTGCGTTTCCTACGAGCTTTCTTAACATGTTTTTTCCTCCTCTTTTTGGACTGGGAACTCTGGGATTGAGCAGGTTTGTCCGGCTTCACATCATGAATGGAGGCATAGGAAATGATTCTTGTTCCTTCGTTGGTCTCAAGGATCACTAGTGGCATCGACGGAGTGAAGTTGATGTCCAATCCGATAAAATCTAAACCTTCGTCTGGGACGTCTAAGAAGCTTGTTTTCACTGTTTCGTTATTGATTTCTATAGGAATACCTACCCTGCGAATATGGACGATTGAGGGAAAGACGTAGTCCATTTTCTTACCGACGTTGAAGAATATCTCGTTTTTTGTCCTCACGAGGACAAGCTTGTTAGGGACTAAGGTCGATTCGGCCATCTCCGTGGACTCCAGTGATACTTTCTCCTCATTAGTGTATCTGACCCCGTATAGTTTGACGTTATTGAGTTGAACCTCCACTATATCGTAGTAGACTATGGTAGCGTCCAATGCAACTCCTTGGGTTAAAACTAAGACCCCTAACCATTTTAAACTTCCCTTTATTGTGGAGGTAAGACCCAGGGAAAAATATATAACGTGTAGGAGTTGTATAGCAAGCTGATATTAACATGAGTCTGAGACTGAAGGGAACCAATGCATATGGGCATATTGGATGGTTCGAGGTTTACTGTATCATTTGCCACACCACGCTGAGGCTCGGTAGCGATATAGTGTTCAAGTGTCCAAAGTGCGAGAAGAAGTATAAGGCATACTTTTGCGAGGCCGATAAGAGAGGAGTAAAGGGGAGATGTCCTTACTGTAACACAGAGTTGATACCTGCAGTATGATAACAAGTTCTTACGTGGAGAATCATAAAGTAACCTTCATTGAGGACTTGGGTAGGACATTAGTCTATCTGGACCTTTCCATACCTTACCTCAAGGAGAGCCCTGCGGAAATAGTATATAAAGAGACGGAAATTGAGATAGGCCACGGCGTGATAAAAAGGATAGTGATATGCCCTACTGAGCATGGGACATTCATATGTAACGCTGTTGTTAAGTTGAACGGAACTACTAAGCCGACTGCTGAGGAGATCTATCAGGCGGTCTCATCAGTGCTAAGTAAACTGGAATGAATACCCATACTCTTTAGCCGCTGACTTATTTCTGTAGCGAACCTAACTACCTCCTGTGCGTTTTCTGATTCTATCATGAAGAGGAGCAACATGGGTTTAGCTTCTCTCTCCTTAAAGACTGCTGTGACTAGTGAAGTTGGAGAAGGAGAACATATGTATGAAGCTCCAATCCTAGCTGGTTTACATATGTTCTGCAACACGTTCTCCATGTCCTTAAAGAGTTCCTTCATCTGGAGGGGGTCCGAGTAAATACCTAAGATTACCCTGAACACCTGACCTACCTCAAGTTGACCTTCTTGGTGGGGATCTTTAACATCTCAATTATAGGCTTAACTAACTCGAACAGGGCCGGATCTCCAGAGACCCTCTTGATCTTTAACTTCCTATAACTGAGCTCGAGGGCAATATTTCCGTCCTTAATCACCATTATCTTCCCCTTCACCCTACCCCTCAAGTTCATGAGAAGCCTGATGTAGACGAAGGATCCCTTCTCCTTGAGCGCCAGAAGGTAGGACTCTCCGTTCTTATAAGTGGGGGGAATCTTTGTTCCTGTGAACTTCACCTCTATTGGTTTGCCGTCCCATTTAAACAAAAACGTTCTTACTGCATGCTTCCCAGTGAGACTCTTAGATCTTTCCAGAACTAACTCCACCACTTTTGACCATCTCCAAGGATTCCCTCATCCCCTGTACATCCAACTTGTCTTCTAGGAAGGCGTCTATGAGTACGTCGTTTTTGAGAAAATGTCTCATGATTGCTTTCCTAGAGGATCTTGAGGAGCTTCTATATATTTTCAGGAAAATCGATTGTATCCATATCCTCCTTTCGATTAACCTTAACCCCTGATCTAGTTCCTCCTCTAGGGATTTCCCTGTGTGTATTGCCCTGAATGCCAGTTCAGCTGATATGGCCGAGGGTCTGATACCTTCCCCGCTCAGTGGGAACACCAGACCCCTAGCCTCCCCTATTCTTCCTTCCTTTTGTCTTACCTTGCCTATGGAGATGGGGGCACCCCTGAGGTCCAGAATTTCGTATTTAGAGTATTTCTCCTTGAGGTAGCTCAGTAACAGTTCCCTTGAGTTTTTTTCTTCCAAAAATCCGGCACCTATATTCACAATATTATCACTACTGGGGAAGATCCAATAGAAGCCAGTCAACTTGGTATCAAACTCCAGTACAGCCTCAGGCGTGAAGTTATCTACTCTAACCAGAGCCCTAGTAGTGTACACTACCTCTCTATCCATGGAATAAGGACCCCTAGAATCTATCATCACATCGTAATCCGATGGGTTTGGAGCGGACATACCCACAACCTGTCTGACTTCTCTCCTCATGGAGTTTATCCAGTTGGATTTGTTGATGGTGAGCCACTTGGTGCGCCTATATGATACGTCATACACCCTCTCGCCATCTAGGTAGAAGGCGAAGTCCTTTATTTCATATTCCACTTCCCAAGGGATCAGAGGGGAATACACGTTGGGCACTATATCGCCACAGGGTTTGATGTAGTGATCCTTTATATCGTAAAGAGTTACATCGTGACCTCCCCTACGAAGTAGGGCCCCCAATAGTGACCCAGCGACTCCCCCTCCCCTGATTGCTACTCTAAGCATTGCCTAACTATCGTCGAAAAGTATAAAAGAGTCTTTGGATGGATGCGTTTTAATTATTGCCCAAGGTACGGTGATCAGTTATTGTCTTCCCAAGGAGATATCCTAAAAAAGATGGAGGAGTGGCCTAAGCACTACAACCCCAAGGAAATAGAACCTAGGTGGCAAAACAAATGGCTATCTAGAGAGTTCTGGGAGAAAGTGATCAGGTTCCAAGACTCCGATACGAGACCGGTCTTCTTTATTGACACTCCTCCTCCCTTCACCAGTGGCGAACTTCACATGGGTCACGCCTACTGGGTAACCATAGCAGATGCTATGACGAGGTTTAAGATACTCCAGGGTTATAACGTCCTCATTCCGCAGGGGTGGGACACTCAAGGTCTCCCTACTGAACTGAAGGTACAGTATAGGTTGGGTATCCCAAAGGAAAATAGAGAGTTGTTCCTGAAGAAATGCGTGGAATGGACAGAGGAGATGATAGGTAAGATGAAATCTGCAATGATGAGGCTCGGTTATAGACCTAACTGGGAACAATTTGAGTACAGAACCTACTCCGCTGAGTACAGGGCAATAATACAGAGGAGTCTTCTAGACATGTTCAATAAGGGCATGATAAAGATGAGGAAGGGACCAGTCTATTGGTGTCCTAAGTGTGAAACCGCGGTTGCCCAAAGCGAGGTAGGATACCTGGAGAAACAGGGGATCCTAGCGTATATATCCTTCCCTCTGAAGGAAGGAGGAGAAATAGTAATAGCCACAACTAGACCAGAACTTCTAGGAGCTACTCAGGCAGTGGCTGTAAACCCAGAGGACGAGCGATACAAGAACTTAGTGGGTAAGGTAGCCATAATACCGATTTTCAATAAGGAGGTAAGGATAATATCAGACCCAGCTGTGGACAAGGAGTTTGGAACCGGAGCAGTCATGATAAGCACTTACGGTGATCCGCAGGACATCAAGTGGCAACTGAAGTACGATCTGCCAGTGGACGAGATGATTGATGAAAGGGGACGGATGAAAGGGACGGGGTTCCTGGACGGTTTGAAGGTGGAGGAAGCCAGGAAAAAAATTGTAGAGATGCTTAAGCAACAAGGGTTCCTGAAGAAGTTAGAAGGGCTTACACACAACGTTCTCTCTCATACTGAGAGAAGCGACTGTCAGTCCCCCATAGAGTTTCTAGTTAAGGATCAGGTCTACATAAGTGTCCTGGAATTCAAGGACAGATTACTCTCCGAGATGAAGAAAATGACCTTTAAGCCCTCTAGAATGGCATACTATCTCCAAGAATGGATAAATAACATGGAATGGGATTGGAACATAAGTAGACAAAGGGTATATGGTACTCCCCTACCGTTCTGGCACTGTGAGAATCTGCACCTAGTTCCAGCTGATCCCTCATCGTTGCCCGTAGATCCCACCAAATCTTCTCCTCCCCTGGAGAAATGTCCGCATTGCGGACTCCCACTGAAACCAGTTACCCACGTGGCTGATGTGTGGGTAGATTCCAGCGTTACAGTACTATACTTGGCCGGATTTTACAACAACAAAGAAAGGTTCGCTAAGGCCTTTCCGGCAGATGTCAGACTTCAGGGAACGGATATTATCAGGACGTGGCTATTTTACACCTTCTTCAGAACCTTAATGTTAGCTGGAGACGTGCCTTTTAAGAGAGTGCTAGTTCATGGACAGGTCCTAGGGCCAGACGGAACTAGGATGAGCAAGAGTAAGGGGAACGTAGTCTCACCAATGGATAGGATCGAAGAGTATGGAGCTGATGCGATCAGAATGACTCTATTGGATGCGGCTATCGGAGACGACTTTCCGTTTAAGTGGGACACCGTAAGGGGGAAGAAACTCCTCCTTCAAAAGTTATGGAATGCCAGCAGACTCGCATATCCCTTCATTTCCAAGAGGAAGGTGGAGAGGCCCGAGAAACCACACGTGTTAGACGTATGGGTACTTAACGAGCACAGGAACTTTGTGGAAAGGGCTATCTCCGCTTATGAGAACCAGGACTTCTATGTCGTACTCTCCATGTTATACAACTATTTCTGGGAGATCATAGCTGACGAGTACTTGGAGTTAATAAAACATAGATTGTTCTCTGATGATCAGTCGGCAATCTACACGTTGAGCAGAATACTTAAGGACATAGTTATAATATTACACCCAATAGCTCCACATATAACAGAAGAAATTTATTCTAAACTCTTTGGGGATAAGGAGAGTGTACTAATGGAGAAACTGCCCTCTGTCTCTGACATACCCTCAGATCAAGAGGCCGTAAGGATAGGAAACGAAGTCAAGGAAATTAACTCTGCCATAAGGACTAAGAAGGTCAGCATGAGGCTATCCATGAATTCGCCCGTTAAGGTAAAATTGATCGGATCCCTTAGTTTTGTAGAAGATATAAGAAAGGTGGAGGAGGACTTGAAGAAGACACTAAAAATAACACAAATGACCTACGAGATTAACGACTCGTCTAGGCCAATCATTGAAGTCGAACCAGATCAGCCCATGGGAGTTTAGATCACCAATCACCGTTTTTCCTTCTCATCAGCCAGCTTTTCTAGTACAGCTTTCATCCTCGCTACTCCCTCTTTTATTTTCTCCTCGCTCAGTGCAAAGCTCAGCCTAAGGAATCTCTTACCGACCTCCTGAGGGAAAACCTCACCTGGAATCGTTACCACTCCTCCGTCCTCTATGAGCCTTATAGCTAGGGACTTAGAGTCCAGTCCAGATTTCCTGAGGATCTCAGAGAAGTCCGGAAACATGTAAAAGGCCCCAGAGGATCTATACACCTTGATATCCTTTATCTTCTTAACCTCAGAATACATGGCGTCTCTCCTTCTCCTGAACGTCTCTATCATGGACCTGACCTCGTCCATGGTTTCGAAGGCGTGGAGAGCTCCTCTCTGGGCAAAACTCGTTGGGCACGTGTAGATGTTGGACGCCAGCACCCCAATCTTATTAATTACGTCCTTCTTGGCAACTACGATTCCCAGCCTCCAACCAGTCATACTAAACGTCTTACTGAACCCGTTCACGTAGAACACGTTGTCTCTCCACCCAGACTCGCTTAGTACACTTTTGAAACCAGAATCATAGACGAAATGATCATAAATTTCATCGGAGAGTAGAAGTATCTTCTTTTCGGAACTAAGATTATACAGCTCATCAGTTAACTTACGATCGAAGTTCATTCCTGTGGGATTATGTGGATTATTGTAAACTATCATCTTTGTCTTAGAGGTGATCTTCTTGCTGACGTCTTCTATATCGAATCTGAATCCTTGAGTCTCATCAAATCTCAGCGGAACGTATATGGGTTTCCCACCTAGTAGTTTCACTATTTCAGCATATGAGTAAAAGGATGGATCAAATAGGATAACCTCATCTCCAGGATTAATATAAAGCAGAAAACCTAGGAAGAGAGCAGTCTTGGCGCCTGGAGTGATGGCGACCTCTTCCTTAAGTATCCTGTCGCCGTATCTCTGGCTCAAAAATTCTGCCACCTTGGACCTAAGCTCGTCTATGCCTAAGGCAGGAGTATAGGAGGTGTAACCTTGATCTAGGGCAGACTTAGCCCCTTCTCTTATCCTGGATGGAGTTGGTAGATCAGGCTGTCCAATCCCAAAATTTATTGTCTTGATCCCCTTGGTTCTCTCCACATTTCTAGCTATTTCCTGATATAGAAGTGTCGACTCCCCGGTGAGGGCTGACAGAGACGAAGCGAAATCGGGCATTTGTATCAGTGTTTAGGCGTTAACGAAATCTTTAATTTTATCTGGTTCCTTCATGAGCGATGTTCCTATAAGGAAGGCATCGGCTCCCGCTCTCTTTAGTTCCCGTATCTCCTCCGTGGACTGAATACCGCTCTCTGCCACCTTTAAAACCTCAGACGGAATGAGAGGTAGGATTGTCCTGACCTTTTCTTTTTCAACTTTCAGTGTCAATAGGTCCCTCGAGTTTATCCCTATTACCTTTGCTCCACAACGTAAGGCCATCTCCAGCTCATTTTCGTCGTGCACTTCCACCAGTGGTTCCATTCTGTAGGATCTGACGTACTCTATTAGTCCCTCTAGCTCCCTCTCCGTCAATATTCTCACTATTAGTAGAACCATATCCGCTCCTAAATTGAAACCAGTATCCACTTGGGCCTCTGTGACCACAAAGTCCTTCATGAGAACTGGTATTTTGACTGATCTAGCTATTATCTCTAGGTACTCGTAAGATCCAGAGAATATCGTGTTCTCGGTGATCACGCTCAACGCGGCAGCTCCATTTCTCTCCATGAGCTTAGAGTAAGCTATTGGATCCGCTTCAACGTTAAGCCCGGATGGGGATCTCCTCTTATATTCGGCTATAACTGGGGTTCTTCCAGACCCCTTGACTTCGATCACCCTTTGAACAAAATCGTGAATTGGCCTCTCCCTAGTCTTGGAGATGTAGCCTCTCTTGAACGCGTTCTTGACAACGTCATTGAGCCAACCTGAAAGGTATCTCGGCATTTTAGACCCTATTAAGGAAGTTATAAAATATCTTTTGTCCCACAGTCGTTCCAACGCTCTCTGGGTGAAATTGGACTCCATATATCCTGAACTCCTTGTGGTGAAGCCCCATGACCTCGTTGTCCTCCTTGGAAATTGCGTCCACGACTAGAGGGTCCTGAACTTCATCAACCACTAGGCTGTGATATCTGGTAGCCTTAAACTCTGAGGGTAAACCTATATAAAGGGGAGACTCTCGAACCTTTATGACGCTTAGTTTTCCATGATATATTACCTTAGCCCTCCTAATTCTTGCTCCGAACACGTATCCTATGGCCTGATGGCCAAGACATACCCCTAGCACTGGAATTCTCTTCCCTAGAGTCCTTATGAGCTCAGGGACTATTCCGACGTCTTCTGTCTTCTCTGGGGATCCAGGACCTGGCGATATTACTATTCTATCGGGTGAGAGTCTTTCTACACCCTTAACCGAGATCTCGTCGTTTCTCACGACCAGAGGGTAGCTCCCGAGCTCCCCTATTATCTGCGCTATGTTATAGACGAAACTGTCATAATTATCTATTATTAGCGTGATATCCATCCCTCATACCCCCAGGGACACCTTAAGTGCCCTCATCTTATGCTCCGTCTCCCAGAACTCCATCTCTGGAACGGAATCGTATACTATTCCAGCTCCTGCCTGAATTCTTAGGAGGTCACCGCTAGCGAATGCGGACCTTATGGTTATAGCAAACTCAGCACCAGTGTTAGAAATGAACCCTACCGCCCCAGCATACGGCCCCCTCTTAAAGGGCTCGAGTGTCTCTATGATGTTCATAGCCATAGGCTTAGGGGCTCCGCTCACCGTTCCGGCTGGGAACGTAGCTCTTAGAACGTCCAAAGGGGTCTTCTCCTTCTTTAGTGTCCCAACTACCTTGCTGACAATATGTTGTACATGGCTGTATTTCTCGACATAGGCGAACTCTGGAACCTTGACGGTACCTGGGACACACACTTTCCCTATATCGTTCCTTGCTAGATCTACTAACATCAGATGTTCCGCCATCTCCTTCTCGGAGTTGAGGAGTTCTTGCTCCAATTCGAAGTCCTCCTCCTTCGTGGTACCTCTAGGTCTAGTACCTGCTATAGGGAAGGTCTCCGCGAGGCCCTTAGTGACGGAGAAGAGGAGTTCTGGGCTTGACCCTATCAATTTCCTCTCTCCAAATTTGATGTAAAACATGTATGGTGAAGGATTTATCCTCCTTAATGTTCTGTATAGCTTCATTAGATCGCCTTCAAAGGAGAACCTGTAGAACCTCGAAAGGACAACCTGAAAGGCGTAACCTGATCTTATATACTCTAAAACCTCATTCACTGCCTTCTCGAACTCAGGTTTACTTAGGGATTCGTCATAAAGTCTCACCTTAAGCTCGTTGGGCTCTCCGCAACCGACCACTAGCGGAAGATCCCCATCCACATATACCTTACCTTGTGCATGATCATAGACTATAATGTTCTCTGGTAGGAATAACTCGGCGTCTGGCCAACGTTCTGCCATAGGTTTGATGTCCTTTATGTTTTCCCATCTCCTTACTGCATCGTATGATATGTAACCCAGTAGACCGCCCGTGAACTTCAGCTCTCCTTCAGATAGGCCACTGACTGAGCTCGTGATGAGTGACTCAAGGTCGTCACTCCTGTATGCCTCTATCTTCCTCTCTGCACCCCAAGCTATGATGCTGTATCTAGCGTTGGCCTGAGCCCCCTCTACACTTTCCATTAAGGCAGCTACTTCTTGGTTCCTCTCTATGCACTGGAAGACCTCATAAGGTTGGGCAAATGCGGTTAGAGGATAGGTCTTCATCCGCCTACCTCCTTGAGGAGTTTTCTCACGAGCTCAATGTTCTTCTTGCCTGGAAAGTCCTCTACTCCCCTAGATACGTCTATCCAGCCTGGGTCAAGTTCCACGAATTCCCTCAAGTTAGTGAGGTTTATCCCCCCTCCTACCCCTATTCCCTTATACTCAGCCAATACCTCCCTGACGAAAGACATGTCCAAAGGATATCCCTTTCTCTCTGCATCCAAGAGTATCATGTCAGATACCTTTAGTGCCTCCTCAAGATATCTCCTATACCTCCGTGAGGCAGGGACGTAAAGTATCGACTTCCTGGGGAGGCTAGGGATCAGATCCAGTTCCTCATTGGAGAGGATTCTGTGGAACTGAAATATATCTGTGAACAGCTTGCCAGATTGAGAGAGAATATCTTTGGGTCCCCTATTGACCATCACGGAAACCTTAGGTCTACTGACTCTTCCTTGTAACAATCCTAGAAACTCTGGCTTGACGAACCTAGGACTCACAGGATCCAGCAGAAATCCTAGGTAGTCCACTCCCAACTTGTCCAGCTTAATAGCGTCCTCTCGGGTAGCTATTCCGCAAATCTTAACTTTGACCAAGAGCCCTCGCCACCAGGGACTTATATTTTAGGGGATCTCCGTTATCGGCTACTATCTCTTGGATCTTTTTTGGAACTCCTTCCAGGAGTTGAGCCGAGAGTTCATAACCGTCCTTCAAGTCCTTAACTTTTCCAGCGGTATAGAGAACCATGGAGGAATTGAGTTTGATGAACTCCTCGGCTTCCTTATCCTTACCCACACTAGCTCTCAAGACCCTAATCGCAGATTCTTCTGCACTATTGACCTGAAGTCTCACTATGTCTATAGGACGTCTAAGGAGATCCTGAGAGTCGATAACATATTCTTCTAATCTTGAACCCCTAACCTCCACGACAAAGGTCCTTCCTGATGGACTGATCTCATCTAAACCTGGCTCCCCGTGAACCAAAACTAGCTTTTCGTAACCTAGTAAGGTTGAAGCCATGGCTATCCTTAGCATGAAGTCCCTTGAGAAGACCCCTAATAACTGCCTTTTCACCCCTGCTGGATTGGTTAGGGGTCCTAAAATGTTGAAAATGGTCCTTATTCCCAAGGCTTTCCTTGTTGAGGCAACGTTCCTCATAGATGGATGATACTGCTGAGCGAAGAGGAACACGAATCCGTGATTCTTGAAAAGTACTTCAGCCCTCTGGGGCGGAACCTCTATATTATATCCCAAGGCCTCCAAGAAGTCAGCACTTCCGCTCTTACTGCTGGCAGCCCTATTTCCGTGCTTGGCCACAGGGTAAACCTGACTCACTAGGATGGCCACTGCAGTACTGACATTTAGGGTTCCAAGACCATCTCCTCCGGTACCCGCAGTGTCCAGAGCGTCCCCCAATCGTACTTTCAGGGAATGTTGCCTCATGGAGGCAGCAAATCCGGCTATCTCCTCCGGTGTTTCTCCCTTCATCCTGAGGGCTACAAGTAATCCTCCAACCACAGCCTCTGGCAGATTGCCCTGCATTATTAAATCTGCTAGTCCCATTGCCTCATCCATTGACATCGATTTCCCTTCAACCAATCTTGAGAGCAGAGTCTTATGATCCATCTAATACACCTCTGAATTTCCTTGCCAGAGCTATAGCTGATTTCACCCCTCCCCTCTCTATCTCCTCGATGTAAGCGGTTCCTATAGCTACCCCGTCGGCCCCGGCCTTTAGTGCCCTTCTCATGTCCTCCACGTCAGATAGCCCAAAACCTACCACTAGTTTATTTTCCACTAATGTCCTTACTCTAGTTATCAACGACTCTACTGTTATGGGTATTGCAATCCCGGTTGTGGGACGTACACCGTAATAGAGAAACATGTCTGATAACTTCGACGCCCTCTGTATTAGGGGATCTGGAACCGAAGGAGAGGTAAATATAACGCTCTTCAGCCCATGAGTCCTCACAGCCTCTACATATTCCTCATACTCATCGATGAAATCTATCAACAGATCTGGGAACAGTACCCCATTTATTCCTATATCCTTGAGTTTGATCAGAAAATCTTCGAGAGTGGGGATCCACTCCTCCAGATACGTCAATATAACTATAGGCACACTCACAGCGTCCCTGGCCTCTCTAAGTAGAGCCCACATGTCATATCCCTGAGATGAGACCTGCTTGAAGCTCCTCCTTATAACTGGCCCGTCATACTTGGCGTATTTCGGCGGTGGGCCTATCTCCAACACATCAGATCCAGCATCTACAAGACCCTTCAATAAGGTCAAGAACTGTTCCCTGTTGGGATATCCCAATGTAAGGTAGGAGACCAGCATCTTGCTCAATCAGCTCATCCTCTTCATCATAGATTCATAGTTGGGAAGATCCAGTAGACCGTGGCCACTAAGATTAAACACTATCACCTTTTTCTCGTTCTTTACTCTGGCCTCTCGAGCCTCATCGATCACAGCCTTGATGGCGTGGGAGGACTCTGGCGCAGGTACTATACCTTGGGCCTGGAGGAAAGTCTGTGCTGCCTCAAATATCTCCCTCTCATTGTATTCTCTCCATTTAACTATACCCTCTTTTATTAGCATACTCAATGAGGGAGCGGCCCCGTGGTATCTGAGACCGCCAGAATAGATGGGAGGTGGAACATAATCCTTTCCCAATGTGATCATCTTTATTAGTGGGAGTAAGCCTGCGCTGTCAGGGAAGTCGTAATTATATGTCCCTCTACTAAACTTAGGCACCTCGAAGGAACCTACAGCAATGTATTTTGTGCCCTTTTGAGCCCCTATAAATGGGAAGACGAAACCTCCGAAGTTGCTCCCCCCTCCTACACATCCTATCAGGACATCAGGTTCCTCATCAAGATTCCTCAGCTGGTTAATGGTCTCAAGTCCTATTACGCTCTGATGAAGAACAACTACGTCCAAGACGCTCCCCACGAGATACTTATAACCGTTGGTCATGGCGTACTCAATGGCTTCGCTCATGGCTATTCCAAGTGAACCCGGATGGTCAGGGTTTTGACTTGTGAGCTTTTTCCCATACTCAGTCAAGGAAGTGGGGCTGGAGTACACCTTAGCACCGTAGAGTTGCATAATCGTTCTCCTCTGGGGTTTTTGTTCATAGCTTACCCTCACCATGAATATGGAGGACTCCAGGCCGTACATCCTTGAGGCTAACGCCACTGCGGTTCCCCATTGTCCGGCACCAGTCTCAGTGACCAGATGATTGACCCCTTCCTCCATCGAGAAATAAGCCTGCGGGATTGCCGTGTTAATCTTGTGAGAGCCAGTGGGCGTTGCTCCCTCGAACTTGAAGTAGATCCTAGCAGGGGTACGTAACATTTCCTCTAGTCTTCTGGCCCTCAAGAGAGGGGTGGGCCTCCCTATGTTAATGTACGCCTCCCTCACTTTCTCAGGTATACTGACGAACCTCTCCACCGTGAATTGTTGCCTGAGCACCTCCTTGGGCATTATTCTCTTTAGGAGTTCTATTCTGGAGAACTCGGAATCTGGGGGATCTCGAGGTGGGGGTAAAGGCTTGGGTAGGTCGGGTATTATGTTATACCAATACTTCGGTACTAAATCCTCCTGAAACTCCATTGGTGCATCAAGAACACCGTGTTAGATAAAAGTTTTGGAATCTTATAAACTAATATGTCTCAAAGGATTTGAACTCCCCCGTGTAAGGTTCGATAGAGTGGTTCACCTTGGTCACCACGGCTAAGGGGGGACCCTTCCTAATGTACTGAAGTAGCTTCTCCACGGACTCCTGATAGCCCTCGGCTACCACCTCCACCGTCCCGTCTGGGAGGTTCTTTGCGAACCCCTTGAGCCCTAACCTATTGGCGTGTATCTGAATGAACCTCCTAAAACCCACCCCCTGAACTTCTCCCTCAACTATTGCGTGGAGTCTGACTAGCCCCAAGATACCACCTCAGAGTCGCTCCACCTCTTCATCACTCGGCTAAATCCCTTTCATCACTATATTTTTAACTACACGAGACGCCTAAAAAACCGATGATTAGAGTCGCAGTAGCAGGTCTTGGCAACTGTGCCTCCATGCTTATACAAGGTATAGAGTTCTACAGAAGGAAGGGAGAGAATTATTACGAAGGTCTAATAACTCCTGTTATTGGGGATTACAAGATAACTGATATACAAATAGTTGCGGCGTTTGACGTTTCCAAAAACAAGGTCGGTAAGGATGTCTCAGAGGCTCTGTTCGAGAAACCCAACATAACCCCCAGGATAGTGGACATGGATAGATCGGGCGTTAAGGTATCATTAGGGCCTATTCTAGATGGGGTAGCTCCTCACATGAGGGAGGTCTTTAACCCTGCTGATGGGGGTACTCTGGAGGACGTGGTGAGGATATTGAAGGAGAGTGAGGCAGACATTTTAGTCAACATGCTGCCGGTGGGGAGTGAAAGGGCGTCCAGGATATACGCGGAGGCTGCACTGAGGGCTGGAACTGGATTCATAAATGCCATACCGGTGTTCATAGCCAGTGATCCTTCTGGACAATTCCCAGCAAAGTTTGCTGAAGCCAAGTTACCCCTTGCTGGGGATGATGTCAAAGGCCAGGTAGGAGCCACTATACTTCATAGAAGTTTAACTTCCCTTTTCAGACTAAGAGGAGTAACTGTAGACGAGACGTTCCAACTCAATGTAGGAGGAAACACAGATTTCCTGAACATGAAGACGGAGGAGAGACTCCAGTCCAAGAGAATAAGCAAAACCAGGGCCGTTACGAGCACATTGGAGAAGATGGAGGAGATTGAGACCCAGGGAAAAATAAGGATAGGACCAAGTGACTACGTGCCCTTCTTAGGAAATACTAAGGTCGCATACATATACGTTAAAGGATCCGGTTTCGCTGGAAGGCCAATAAAGGTTGAAGCCAGCCTAGAAGTGGATGACAAGTCAAATTGTGCCGCGGTACTCGTAGACGTCATAAGGGCCGTCAAAGTTGCCAAGGACAGGCGTATAGGTGGACCGCTGAAGGAAGTCTCAGCCTTTTACTTCAAGCATCCTCCGGTACAGGCCAAGGACGATGACGAAGCTTACGAATGGTTCAGGAAGTTCCTCGCTGTGTGAGATCTGCGAGGAAGAGGAGACTTACGGTACCTGTTCCCTTTGCGGAAGGGCAGCTTGTAGAGCCCACATAAAGGATAATATATGCTCTTTATGTAGAATGAGTCTCTGCATGCTGTGCGGTAGAAACCTATCCGTAGGATATTGCCAATCGTGCGGTGCCTTGATCTGTGAAGAGTGTGTGGGCTATTCCAACGGATCTAAAAGAATATGTAAAGTTTGTACTAAGAAATTATAAAAACGGGGTTCAAAGGGGCGGAAGACTCGTGAGGTAAGGATGGATAGCCCCCTTTATACAAAGGGATTTTAAATACCAGCTTGATGCACCTCCTCTCAATGACGATCACCGACTGGATAAGCGTCACCGAGGCACCTCGGTTAAGGCGAGGGTCGATGAGGTGAGTCTCTGCCTCATGAGTAGCCCGTGTGGGTGACGTGGGCTCAACCCCTTCAGGGAGGGAGCGGCCCGCAGCCCCTGTGGAGCCCCGCCCTTCACCTGTGGCCAAACGCTACGGGCAAGGCGGGGGAAGGGAGCAGGAAGCCTCGCCCTCAAGGCGGGGTAGCTCACCTAGCCTTGTTAAGGAGTAACTTCTGTTCGACGCTTGCCACTAGTCTCCTGGTATATATCACCGTGTCAGGATTGATACTTATGCTATCTATTCCCTCTTTTACCAGGAACTCTGCCACCTCAGGGTAGACGCTTGGGGCTTGCCCACATATGGATACAGTTCTACCGTACCTGTGGGCTATCCTTATTAGTCTCCTCATTGATCTGAGCACTGCTGGGTCCCTCTCGTCATAATATCCCATTCTCCCGAGTATCTCCGAATCTCTGTCGACGCCAAGAGTGAGTTGTGCCAGATCGTTGCTGCCTATGCTAAAACCGTCAACAATCTTTGCAAACTGGTCAGCCATCATCACTACTGATGGTACTTCAGCCATTATCCACGCTTTGAACTCACCAGTCCTCCTCAACCCCTCTTCCCCCATTATACTCAAAGCCCTCTTGAGCTCCCATGTGGTTCTCACGAACGGGAACATCACCCAAACGTTCTTTAGTCCCATTTCCTCCCTGGCCTTCCTTACCGCTCTTACCTCTAGCCTGAAGGCCGGTTCGTATTGAGGACTGATATATCTGGAGACGCCTCTCCAACCTATCATGGGATTCCTCTCCTCTGGTTCGAACTCTTCTCCACCAATTAGATTCCTGTACTCATTGGTCTTGAAATCCGAGAATCTGACCACAACAGGTCTAGGATAGATCGCTGAGGCGACTTTAGCTATTCCCTCAGCCAGTTTATTTACGAACTCCTCAGGTTTTCCTATCTTAATAAGGTAAAGTGGATGATATTTTATCCACTCACTTACAATAAATTCAATCCTCATCAATCCTATTCCGTCAAAGGGTAGATCCAAGTATTTCTCTATCATATCTGGTTGACCCAAATTCATGTAGATCTTAGTTCCAGTTACAGGGTAAAGGCTTAGGAGAACGTCTCTAGACAACCCTGTAAGGCCAGTGGATTGCTGAACTTCATGCCTAGGCTCCTCTGCTATTATCCTTCCCTCGTAAACCACTCCTCTGGTTGCGTCCACTGTTATCTCCTGCCCTGTCCTCAACAGTTTAGTAGCGTCCTTAGTGCCGACTATGGCTGGTATTCCGAGTTCTCTCGACACTATTGCAGCGTGACTCGTTATTCCCCCCTCATCGGTGATTATGGCCGAAGCGACCTTCATTACTGGTACCCAGTCTGGGTCGGTCATTCTAGTGACTAAGATCTCTCCCTTCTTGAACTCTTTAGCGTCCTTTATGTCGAGGAGAACTCTTGCCTTACCCATGGCTATCCCAGGGCTAGCTGCTAATCCTTTAACTATGACCTTCCTTTCACCGGTAGTAGCCGTGACGGGCTCCTGCCGGCTTTGCTTAGAAACCCAGAACGTCTCAGGTCTGGCCTGAACAATGAAAACGTTATCTGGGAACGTGAGATCTCCATCTATTGCCCACTCAATGTCCATTGGAACCTCGTAATGTTTCTCTATCTTTAGTGCTAACTTAGCTAGCTCTATGGCCTCCTCATCCGTTATGCTCGGACTTTCACTTTCTTTACCTTGAATCTCGACCTCCCTATTAGCCTTGAGGTGGGGATCGTAGATTATCTTTAAATTCTTCTTTGAAATTCTTCTATCTACTATCTTCAAATCATGCTTAGAGATAACTACCTCATCTGGAGTCACCATGCCTCCAACCACAGCCTCCCCGAGACCCCAAGACGATTCTATAACAATGAAGTTCCTGTCGCCATTGGCCGGGTTCAGGGTGAACATGACTCCAGAAGATCTCGAATTGACCATCTTTTGAATTACTACCGCCATCTCCACCTTAGATGAGTCTATCCCCTTTGATTTCCTGTACTCGATTGCTCTTTCGTTGAATAAGCTGGCCCAGACTAGCTTGATTTTTTCAAAGAGCTGACTTCTCTCGACATTAAGATAAGTGTCCTGTTGACCTGCAAAGCTAGCACTCTCTATGTCCTCAGCTGTCGCTGAGGATCTGACAGCTACTAGGATTTCCTTACCCACTTGCTTTACTAACTCCTCGTATGCATTTAGTGTAATTTCCTCCAAATCTGGCGGAATTTCAGCAGAAAGGATTAACTGCTTGATCCTAGAGCTCGCTGTGGCAGAGTCCTTCTCTTCTTTCAAAATAGAGATTATCTTTTCCCTCAAATTATTATAATCCAGGAAATATCTATAAGCTTTAGAGGTGAGAACAAAGCCAGGGGGTACTCTGATCCCCTGGCTAAGGAGTTCGCCGAGGTTAGCCCCCTTCCCCCCGACAAGATCTATCATTTCTTTCCTTATGTTAGAGAAAGAAAGGATACCCTCTTCTTTCACGAGTTGAGCAACCAATAAGATATCCCCATAATCATTCCTCCCAGAACCTTAAAAATCTGCTTAGATCATCAAAATGGTAAAAAAGAGAAAAAGGTACTCGTTATAAATTATTTCGAACTGTTACCGTTCTCGGTTTTTTGTGCAGTACTAACAAATGAGGGTAGGTCTGGGAAGTTCTCCTTCATCCTCTGCTCTGCTATCGCGGTGGCCTCTTGGAGGATCTTCCTGGCCTCTGGGCTGGTCGCTGCCTGTTCGACGCTGGCGCCTGTGAAGTCTCCGGCCTCTATTATGACCTCCTGCAACGTCTCTTCTATCTCCATCAAGTCCATGCTTAGCTCTGGCATAACTCCTTTAATGGCATTCTTTAGTTCCCTCACTACGCCTATTACTGGAATGAGACTGCTGAACACATCCGATATTTCAGTCACTGTCTCGAGTCTAAGCTGGACCTGTTCTAGAGCTATCTGAACTCCAATCAATTGCTTCGTGACCTTCCTTATCTCTGCTATCTCATTGGCATACATCGCTGCTCTAGCGTTATCCTTTGACATCTGGGCCGATACTATCCTCTCGAAGAGGACTCTGTCCCTCTCCTGCATTTTAGAGATGTATAACTCCAACCTGTTTACCGTAGTCTTTAGTCTATAATTGGCCATTACCAGTTTATATCTGAGGGGCTGCTTGGGCTTGAGGGAGTTCTTTAGTTTATCTGCAATACTAGGTTCTTGCCTACCGTTCCAGCCCCTAACAAACTCTTCAACCTTACTCGTCATAAGTGCTCTAATGATTCTTATTGTTGTGTGGTTGGGTTTAAGGACTGCGAACTATAATACTTCTTAACCCAAAAGGATAACTATGAGTGAGTTTAGAGCTAGATTAGAGGGGGAGAAACTTATATTAGAATCTATTTCAGGACAGCCTCTCTTTATAAGAGAAATTATAGTGAAATACGCTCTCACAGCCTTATCTCCAGAAAATGAGCGTTTTAGGAGAATAGTATCTGATTCCATTAAGATAGGAAGCAAGCTCTCAAGGCTGGAGATACCTGTGGGCGGTTTGGACGTGGTAGGAGTAGACGTTATTTATACCAGAGGAGACTTCACGCTGAGGGACGAAATACAGATCTGATCTTCTCAAAAATAGGGGTAACCTTTTTTACTACTTCTGGATCACTCCTGACTTCTTCAGGCCACTCTTTACCCATCTCCTCCTTAAACTTCCTTGTGGCATCTATGCCCATTTTGCTCCCCAAGGGGGGATTAGGAACAGTATGATCTAAGGAGTCGTTGAGAACTTGATCCACTATCATGACGTCTCTCTTCGGATCCACTGTTGTAGATATTGCGTAAAGAACCTGGTTCAAGTCATGTACGTTAACGTCGGAATCCACAATAATTATTAGTTTCAGAAAACTTAATTGTCCAGTACCCCACAGAGACATCATTAGTCTCCTAGCCTGTCCAGGATATCTCTTTCTCATGGAGAAGATCCCTATCCCAGTGAACAGTCCGTACTCAGGTAGGTTCATGTCGACGAGATCTGGGATTAGCATCCTCAGGAAAGGAAGGAATATTCGCTCCACTCCTTTTCCGATCCATGCATCCTCCAAGGGAGGCTTGCCCACAGAGGTTACTTGATATATTGGGTTCTCCCTCAAGTAAACTTTTTCCAACCTGAACACCGGGTAGTAGTCTGGGGGAGTATAGTAACCCAAGTGATCTCCAAAAGGTCCCTCAAGCCTGTTATCATTGAGATCCACATATCCTTCTAAGACCGACTCGGCATGTGAAGGGACCAATAGGCCGTTTTCCAACTCAGTGACATCTACTCCTTCTCCCCTTAATATCCCAGCGAAGAGGTACTTATCTAGGCCTGGGGGGACCGGGGAGGCAGAAGTGAAAAGTACCACAGGATCGACACCATTTACTATGGCAACTGGCATCCTGGTTATGCCCTTCTCCAGATATTTAGAGGCTGCTAAGGAACCCCTCTTTAGAGCCTGCCAGTGTATTATTGCCTCGTTCTTGTTAAGGATCTGTATCCTGTAAACGCTCAGGTTATTTACTCCAGTCTCTGGATCCTTAGTTACAACTATGGAGAAGGTCATATACCTTCCTGCGTCCTTGGGCCACGTCTTGGTCGCGGGGATCCTCTCCAAATCGAGTTCGGTCTCCTCAAAGTCAGGTCTCTTGGATCTTGGGGAATACCTACCCAACTTCAGGACGGATGGTAATGATTTCACCTTATCCAAGAAGGTGATGGGGAGCTCTCCGAATGTGGAGAGGAACTCCTTGGAGATCCCCTCAAGGTCTGTGGTTCCGAAAATATCGTACATGGAGTCCATGGAGTAGAAAACGTTGGTCAAAACTTTCCACTCCTCAAAGCCCCTCACCCGCTTGAATAGTAAAGGAGGTAAGTGAGCGTACGTGGCCATTCTTCCCAACTCAGCTATCTCTAGGTCGACGCTAACCTCGTCGTCCACTTCCACTAGGAGCCCCTTCCTCCTCAAATGATCTAAGTAGTGTCGTAGATCCCTAAATACCACGTGCCTGAAGAGTACATAAAGCTTAAATTTTTTCGCAAACGTGAGATGCGTGGCTGGTGACTTCCAGTTGGAAACAGTCTAGAAGGTTTCATGCGGTGTATGGACTGTGGTTTTGAGTCTGAACTAGATCAGAAGTTGATTACGTGTCCCAGATGTGGAGGGATCCTCGAAATCAACGTTGTACTCCCTCGGGATTTCTCCTTCTCCAAACTTAGAGGGAGAGGAGTATGGAGGTACTCCGACGCCATAGCTGGCGAATACAGGAAGATAGTGACCATAAATGAAGGAGGTACTCCGCTAATAAGGTCGAGACAAGGCAACGTTTACTTTAAGTTTGAGGGGGCTAATCCTACGGGAAGCTTTAAGGACCGCGGAATGACAGTAGCGATAAGCTCGGCAGTAAATAAGGGCTATAAGATCGTCATTGCAGCCTCAACCGGTAACACCGCAGCGTCCGCGGCAGCGTACTCCGCCAGGGCAGGATTAAGAATATACTTAGTTCTCCCTAAAGAGAAGGTTGCCATAGGAAAGCTGGCCCAATCGATCTTATACGGGGCTACTATACTGGAGGTAGACGGTAGTTTCGACGTCGGAATGAAAGCGGTGATGAAATTGTACAGGGAGATGGGGACAGTATATCCCCTAAATTCCTTCAACCCGTGGAGGTTGGAGGGACAGAAGACCCTTGCCTATGAGATCGCAGAAGAAATAGGTAGCCCAGACGTCGTCTTAGTCCCTGTAGGGAACGCTGGGAACATTTATGCCATCTGGAAGGGATTTAAGGAACTACTCGAGTCAGGCGTCATATCCAAGATGCCCAGGATGATAGGGGTACAAGCTGAGGGTGCGTCACCGATAGCTAGGGCTGTAATTAACAATCTGGACGAGCCTACCTTCACAGATAACCCAGAAACTGTAGCTACAGCAATAAGAATTGGAAGGCCAGTAAATTGGAAGAAGGCAATTAAGGCCATAAAGGAGTCCAAGGGAACCGCACTTTACGTTAGCGATAACGAGATATTGGGGGCTCAAAGGGAACTCGCGAGAATGGAAGGTATAGGAGCAGAGCCTGCCTCTGCCGCTTCCTACGCTGGTTACAAGAGAGCTCTCCAAGCTGGGCTCGTGGATAAGGACGAGATCGCCGTTAACGTCTTGACAGGACATGCCCTGAAGGATCCAGATTCCATGATAAAGTCTGGGGCAAGGCGTATAGTGGTTAACCCAGACTACTTGGGAGATATAATCCTGGGTGATCTGAATGCCGATAGTTAAGATAGGAGGGTCCATACAAAAGGATGAAAAGGACTTCGACCTAATAGCGGAGAGGGTAAGATTATACTCTACCTCCCCTGAAAAGACCGTTGTAGTAACTTCAGCCATAAAGGGAGTAACAAACGAACTGATAAGGGCAACGGAGAACAGAGACAAGGCAGTAGACATAGTAGGAGAAATATACGATAGACACGTGAAGTTACTCTCCAAGACCGTAGACATCAAGGAATTCGAGAGCGCTTTCAGGGACCTTTCTAAGCTGGCAGATGAACTCTTCAGGATAGCCTGGTCTATAAGGGTCCTTGATGAGATGTCGCCCAGGGTCAGGGATTACATACTCTCCTTCGGGGAGAGGATGTCAAGCGTCCTCATGGGAGCTGTTCTCAAAAGCAGAGGTCTCGATGCTGTCAGTTACCCTGAACCTACCTTAATTACAGATGACATGTTCGGTGAGGCTAAGGTAATTGAGAACCTTTCATCTGAGGGGTCTAAGAAACTCCTGAGCATGAATAGCAGGATAGTTGTGGTACCAGGGTTCATAGGAAAAACTAAAGACGAGAGATACACGACTGTAGGGAGAGGAGGCAGTGACTACACTGCGACTCTCTTGGGCAAACTGCTCGGAATTAGACAAGTTAGGTTGATTACCGAAGTACCTGGGATAATGACTGCAGACCCCAGAAAGTTTGAGGGAGCGAAAACTATTCCCAGGCTCTCCTTGGAAGAGGCAATGGAACTGGCTCAAATGGGTGCAAAGAGGCTTCACCCAAGGACCTTTGAACCCATGTTAGATAGTGATATAGAAGTCTACATTGAGGGACTCTATGACACTGGACATACTTTGGTTAAAGGTACCTGCAACGAAGAGGACGACCTCAAGGGCATAGCTACCCTGGAGAACCTGAAGATGATCTCTGTTGAGAGCAGTAAGATAGTGGGTAAGGTCGGGTCAGCCGCCACAGTGATGGAAGAGGTGAGAAATGCTGGAGTTAACATTGTATCTCTGTCTCAGCCCGCCTCAGAGACCACAATTCACATAGTAGTCGACTCCGATAACTCCAGTAAGCTGATACCTAGACTCCAGTCAATAAGAGACATAGATACTGTAGAAGTTCAGGATGTAAGCTCAGTTAGTGTAGTAGGATGCGGATTGAGGAGGAAGGAAACCTTCATGAAGGTTCTAAAGCACGCTTCCTCTTTCGAGATCATGGCTATATCCCGCGGACTGAGGAACGTTAGTGCCACCTTCGTGGTGAGGAAGGATGAAGGTTTTAACCTGGCAAAGGAGTTACACGGGGTGATAGTGGGATGGACAAGCTGAGGGTATCCCTCCTGGGCTCAACCGGAATGGTAGGCCAAAAGATGGTGAGACTCCTCTCGTCTCACCCTTTCATAGAGCTGGCCAAAGTGAGTGCCTCTCCAAACAAGGTAGGGAAGAAATACAAAGAAGCAGTTAAGTGGATAGAGGAGGGAGAGATCCCGGAAGCTGCTCAAGACCTCACGGTCGTGTCGACAAGCCCTGAGGATCACAGGGATGTGGATGTTGTTCTCTCTGCCCTCCCTAACGAGCTAGCTGAGGATGTGGAACTGAAATTGGTGAGAGAAGGGATAACTGTGGTCTCCAACTCCAGTCCATTTAGGATGGACCCTGAGATCCCTCTAATAAACCCGGAGATTAACTGGGAGCATCTGAGGCTACTGGAGACCCAAAGACAGAAGAGAGGGTGGAAGGGATTAATGGTGAAGAATCCCAACTGCACTGCAGCGATCCTGAGCATGCCTCTTAAGCCTCTCCTAAAATACGGACTGAATAAGTTAGTTATAACTACTCTTCAAGCGGTGAGTGGTGCGGGCTATAACGGTCTTCCCTTCATGTCCATAGGTAACAATGTAATACCATATATTAAGGGTGAGGAGGATAAGATACCCAAGGAGTCAGGGAAAATGTTGGGAGAACTTCAAGGAGATAAGATAGCTTACGTTAAACTGGACGCTGTGGTCACCGCAACCAGAGTGCCTGTGAAGGTAGGCCACATGGGTGTAGTGACTGCGTTGTTTAACTCCCCGGTTAATGCAGAAGAGGTCAGAAAGGAATTAATGAACTTCAGGGCATTTCCACAGGATCGAAACCTCCCCACAGCCCCCAAGCATCCAATTAGAGTCCTTGAAGGCGAGGATAGACCTCAACCTGAGATTGACGTTAAGGCCGAGGGAGGAATGGCGGTAAGTGTCGGGCGTATAAGACAGGAGGGTGACTCCATAAGATTCGTAGTCTTAGGGGATAACCTAGTAAGGGGGGCAGCTGGTATAACCATACTCACCCTCGAGGTAATGAGAGAGCTAGGTTACATATGAAGTTAGACCTTCACGTACACTCCTTTTTCAGTGATGGAAGGGAGAGCCCTAAAGTCCTCGTGGAATATGCACGGAAGTTAGATGTTATCATAGCCCTGACGGATCACGACACTAGTAAGGGAGTTAAGTGTGTGGAGGGCAGAGTGATTCCAGGACAGGAGGTGACTACACGAGAAGGGCACGTAGTTATCCTGTGTGATTTTCCTCCAGATCCTCCAACCCAACTGGAATCGCTAACGGATTACAGTAGGGAAAACTCGTGTGTGATTTTCCCTTCTCATCCCTTCGACACATTTAGAAAGGGAATTGGCAGATCGGTTTTTGAGTATAAGTTTGATGCGGTGGAGATCTTTAACTCAAAGGCACCAGGGTGGGCAAACAAGAGAGCCCTTGAGGCGTCGCTTAAGCTGAACCTACCTGGATTGGCCAACAGTGACGCCCACGTTAAGGAGGCTTTGGGTTCAGCCTATAATCTAATTGAGATAAACGAGGTGAAACCCTCCATGATCCTTGAGGAAATTAGGAAGGGTAGAGTCAAGCCAGTTGAGGTAGGACTGAAGGCAAATGCTAAGTTAAAGATTATAGAGTGGTCAATTATAAGGAGACTGGGCCTTGAGAAGAATACCGGCGGAGCTCTGCGTTAGGTGTAAAGGGGCGAAATTCCTCTGCGGTCTAACTAGCTGTCCGATCTTGGAAAGATTTAGAGCTGTAACCAATGCCGCTTCAAAAGTAAGGTTAGATGTGGGATTGCTTCAGGGCTCCACCCCACCTAGTGTCATTGTAGGAGAGAAAGGTTACCCTAAGGTGTCTCTCTCCTTTAACGTTGCCCCAGAGGTTGTAGGGGAACAGGCAAGACTATATGAAGATCCGGCGGGATGGTGGGGAAGGGCTTCCCTTCACGATATCATCAACTACAGGTCATCACTGGTATCTAACTTCTCTATGTATAGAATAAATGACGTCTGGAAGCTTTACGAAAGGGAGATATCACTTGCTACGATCTCAGAGAGACCTGTGTTATCGGAGAGTAAAGTTACGGGCAAACTTGAGACTAAGCTTAAGTTTGACGGAATAGTCATGCCCAGGGGTCCTACAGTTAAAGCTGATGATATAAGGGTAACTGAGAATCCCAAGGTACCTAAGATCCTCGATAGGTTAATCAATGACGATGTGAAGGCTAATGATGCAGTGTTGACCCTTTACAGAGGGGGAGAGGATGTATATAGGGTCGTGAGTGCGCTCTCCACAGGACTGCTGGGAACTCTGAAGAACAGAAAACTAGTTCCTACCAGGTGGGCAATAACTGCGGTAGACAGCATAGTAGGTGACTCACTTCTGAAGGAGGTCAGGGACTTACCTTGGGTCTCAGAGACGTCAGTTTTCTTTCAGGGTTACTTGGGTAATTACTTCCACATAATAATCTATCCGTCCTCGTTTTTCTCCACGTGGGTTGAGATCTGGTATCCCACTTCACTCTGGGCTGGGGAGCTCACGATCACAGACCTGAGCGAGGACTACTGGGGTAAATACGGCACGCTTGATGGAGGCTACATGGCTGCTAGGCTCGCTGCCCTTGAGTACTTGACCAAGATTCGAAGGTCGGCTGGAGTAATGATAATAAGAGAAGTAACAGGCGAGTACTTTGCTCCCGTAGGAAATTGGCACATAAGAGAGACCGTGAGGAGAGCGTTCAACAATAGACTTGGTACCTTTCAAGGATTAGGAGAGGCGCTCGACTTAGTCCAAGGGAGGCTAAAAGATGGAAGGGTTAAACTAAGGGAGATAAGGGCTATCAAGAGAGTATTAAATCAGACGAGGATTGACTCCTTTTTCGACTCTTAAAAGAGGAGGGAGAACACCGACATGGCAGTGTAGAGCCTATTCTCAGCTTGATCCCAGACTCTGCTCCTCTTCCCGTCTATCACAGACTGTTCTACTTCCTCTCCCCTCACCGCTGGGAGACAATGCATGAATATTGAGTCCTCGGAGGTGTAACGCATGAGGTCCTCGGTAACTCTGTAATTAGAAAGTAGCTCTCTTCTCCTCTGGGCTTCAGCCTCTTGACCCATACTCACCCACACGTCTGTATATACCACCGAGACACCCCTGACGGCCTGATACGGATCCTCGAAGAACTCTATTATTGCACCTGTCTTATCTGCCTCATCCTCTATTCTCCTCATTACGTCTTGTCTAGGCCTCAGTTCCTTGGGGGAGGCTATCCTCAGCTCCAAGCCCATCTTAGCCGTAAAGGCCATCAGACTAACTAAAACGTTGTCGCCTCCATCCCCCACAAAGGCCATAGGTCTCTTGAGGGTACCGAATGTCTCCCTTATGGTCATGAAGTCCGTTAGGGCCTGAAGAGGATGAGAGAGGTCGCTCAATAGATTCACCACAGGTCTTCCTGAATATTGGGCGAGCTTTACCAAACTCTCGTGTCTCAGCACACGGGCCCCAATGCCGTGGACCATCCTCCCCAAGACCCTCGCCGTGTCCTCTATTGGCTCTCCTCTAGAGAGCTGGATATCGTTCTTAGTGAGTACCACTGTAGTACCCCCCAGCATCGTCACTGCCAACTCGGAGCTCACCCTCGTCCTGGTGCTAGGTTTCTCAAAGAGGAGGGCGATCCTCTTGCCATCCAGGGACTTAGGAATGGAATTTATGAGAACCCTCTCCTTCATCGAGAAGGAGACGTCGAGCATCTTCTGAATCTCCCAAGAGTCGAAGTCTAGAAGGCAGAGTAGACTTTTACCTTTTAACATCGTTTTTAAGTGAATGGTACAGAATTAAAAGTATGAGCGGGATCTCGGCCCTTGAGGAGACGACCAGGCCAAAACAGGGAAATAGGCCTAGTTACGATGAGGCTCACGTTGTCTGGGCGCTGAATCTAATAGGCTCTGAACCGCCTTTGGGTAGACTCTCGCTTATGAAAAGGTTAGGACTAGGGGAGGCTTCCGTGAAAACAATGCTCAAAAGGTTAAGGGAGTCGGGTCTGATCAAAGTGGATCGTGTCGGTGGGGCCGAGCTCACTGATAAGGGGAAGTCCATCGTCGAGGAGTGGAAGAGGGACGTAACGATATCCACTTCAACCATCAACTCTCTCGGGTGGGACGGAGTCAAGGTAGTCATAAGGAAAGGAGAGCGTTTGGTAACTAGGCTAGGGGTGATAAACCTAAGAGACTCCATAATCAGGCTGGGAGCAGAAGCGGTACTGATTGTGGTTAAGACTCAGACTGGAGTGGAGATACCTCCCAAGACCGAGGAGTTCACCATAAGGTCTCTCCTGGACGAAGTGAAGAGGGATACAGAGTATGTTTCCCCTGGGGACTTAATCGTCTATTTGATTCCAAAGGACTTACACTTGGCATATAAGGTGGGGCTGTATCTCCTGAGCCATGAGGATAGGACTGATAATTAACCCGTTTGCTGGGGCTGGAGGAAGAATAGGACATAAGGGTAGTGATGACCTGAGAATTGAGAATCCAGAGCTCCGCGCTAGAGTGAGCAGGTTCCTCTCTACTGCCCCAGAAGGGCTTTACCTAGTTCCCAGAGGGAAAATGGGAGAGTATTTTGTGGTCAACTCAGGAAAGGAATATCGCCTACTGAGATCTGGGAGGGACGACTCCACGAGAGAGGACACCATAAGGGCGGTGAGGGAGCTGAGATCAACAGGGGTAGATATAATAGTTTTCGCAGGAGGAGACGGTACAGCTAGGGATGTGGCTGAAGCGTTGGAGAGTAGCGAGATACCTATCCTAGGAGTCCCAACAGGAGTGAAGATGCACAGTGGAGTTTTTGCCTCTACTCCTGAGGCAGCTGGGATTCTCCTGAAGTATTTTGAGCAGGGTAGAACTGAAATCACGAGGGGAGAGATATTGGACATCGATGAAGACGCATATAGGAGAGGTGAATATATTGTTAGGCTATATTATATTGTAAATACAATAAAATTCCAAAATCTCTTAGTCAGTGGTAAGGAGGAGTACAGTTTCCAGGAGGATCTAAACGAGATTGCCCAGTATTTTCTCGACGAGTTCCTCAAAGAGGACGTATATTACGTTCTGGGGCCTGGGGCCACGGTTAAGTCCATTGAGAAGATGTTAGGTTACTATCCCAACTTTTTGAGTACAGATCTGTTTCTAGGGAGAAAGCCTATAAAATTTAATGTAAATTACCAAGACCTTTTGAGATTAACCGGGGAGTTAAACCCCGTGAAACTTGTGCTCACCCCGATAGGAGGTCAAGGCTTCGTGATAGGCAGAGGGAACCAGGAGATAGGGCCCGGAGTCCTGACGAGGGTTTCTAGAGACGATATAGTGATTCTGTCATCTCGCATTAAGCTGTCCAAGATAGAGTGCCTCAGGTTTGATACTGGTTCTCCAGACCTAGACAGGAAATATGAGGGAGTGTATAAGGTGATTGTAGGATACGATCAGTTCATGGCCGTCAGAACGTGTAGTATCACTTAGCCAAAAATTCATGATATTACTCACGGGACAATTTCACTATATCATTAAATAAAGAAAGACTACAAAGGATTTCCGTGAAAGACGAAGAGGCCCACATTGACCTTCAGGGACAGGAACGTGCCGAGTATAAGGGGTCTCCTAGGTCCAAATTAATGGAGGCCATCCTGGTACTCCTCCACGCAAGACCTTTGAGGACCTCGGAGATAGCCTCTAATCTAGGTTATGATACTAAATATGTGAGCAGTTATCTAAGTTACTGGAGAAAAAAGGGCCTCGTTTATCAAGAGGGGGGAAGGTGGTACTTGACCCCCCAAGGGGAGGGAACAGCGGTATCGGTGTTAGAGTCGTTCTCCAACTCTAGGTTCAAGGAGATGCTGGTCATAGCAAAACAGATGCTCTCTGGAAATGTTAGAGACTCAATAAACCACAAAGATGAACAAAGGAGAAAAGACTCGGAGAAGGAAGTTTTGTCGTTTATTGAGTCAAAAACCAGATCTAACCTCAATAAATCACAAAAGAGGGATCCCACGGTTTGTCTAAACGAGATAACCGCAAAGTTAACTGAGGAAGAAAAAGAAATTCTTTTATTCTTATTAGAAAGATATAAACAATGGGGATCTACCTACGTCTACTTAGATCAGCTTCAAGAGGAATACAAGGCAGATATGGGGTGGCTCTTCAAGGTCATCCGTTCCCTGCAGACCAAGCGGTTAATGTACCTCTACAACGATCCTAAACTTGGCTTTAGGGTCGGCTTTTCTCAGAACCTAAAGAGACTTCTGGAGAAGTGTGAGTAGAGGCTTCAAGATCTAAAGGTCACGTGATCTAGTCGTTTCATGAAGGCGGGTTTGTGTTAATATTTCCTCTACAGGGTCTGCCTTCTTTTGTTTTAATGTGATTTGATTCAGGATAGTTTATACAAACCGAGAATGTTTTCGTGACGTCATTTTGACAAAAAAGGGAGCTGAAGTAGTAGTAATGTATATAACTGATAGTTAGGGAAAGATGGTTAAACAAGAGGTGTAATAATTTGTCATCACCAAACAAATCCATAAAGATGTCAGAGGAAGAGATCGATAAGGCTTTACAAAAGGCCGAAAAGGAGGCGGAGAAGAAGGATCACAAGAAGATCTGGGTAGAAAAAATGGTGAAGAGTGCTAAAACCTATTACAAAGTTTGTCCGTACTTTGATAAGAAGACTTCAAAGTGCTTCCTGTCGCTCAATAATAAATGTAATAGAGACGGAAAATACGAGAATTGTCCAGTATTTATGGACTTTCTGGACACTAAATATCAAGAGTTTACGTCCAAAAAGAAGATACTTCCATTGGACTTTCTAGATCTGGCGCAGTCAGTGTGATAAGGTGAGGCGTGACCTTCAAAGTGGCCAGGAAGAAAAGAGAGGAAGAAGAGGAGGAATCGTCTGGAGAGGAGGCAGGAGCCAAGAAGAGTAAGAAGGAGAAATACGTAGATCCGGAAAAACTCCTAGAAGAGTACTTGGAAGAAGTAAAGCTTGGCCTTAACTTATCCTATCTCAACCTCGATAGGGACGTCTTCAGGGATATAATAAAGGAGCCCTTCATTGCTGCGGTGGGTCAGGTTAAGACAAAGCCTAAGGTGAGAACCATAGTCAATAGGCTTAACGCTTCTGGGGACGCTTTGCTTGAGTATATCGCAGCCAAGCTACTCCAGACCATCTCCTTGAGCAAGATGAGCGATGAGCAGTTTGAATTCGTGGTTTACCATGTGGGGAAATTAGTGAACGAGTTGGCTGCGACGCTCTATGCAGAAGCCAAGAGGAGGAATAGGCCAGATCTTATAGACTTTATGAGGAGTTTATGGAACCAATCCAGCTCCCTGAGGTCTCCAGTCACCTGTCCCAAATGCGGGTTCAGGGCAATAATGCCGGACCTGAGTTGTAAGGTATGTGGTTACGTGATGCAAATGAGGGAGTTGAAAGACAACCTGCACCTCATGGAGCAACTAAAGGATATGGCCTCCACTAATCCCGAGGAGTTTAAGGAGATAGTGAGTTCTGGCTACCTCTTTTACGGAAGTTTGGGTCCCTCTGCCCCATCTAGGTTTAAGGCTGAAAGTGGCGAAATTTACTACGAGGTAATCCTCACTGCACAAGAGAAAGATCAACTTCGCAAGCTTTACAGTAGTCTCCAGCAGAGATGATGGCTCCACACCTCCTACATCTCGGGAACAATCTCGTGAGCTCCTCCACAGATGGGGAGAACGTGTGAAAGACCTCGTTATCAGGGAACCTATCATGAGACCAAGACAGGATGGAGTCGAACAAGGAATCCCCTGTGATTAACCGGGGAGTTAACTCGGAGAAACCCCTCAGCTCGGTGTAGGGGGTGTTGTAAAGTAAATTCAGGACGGTCTTTTCTCCCACGTTCACCCTAAGACCGTAAAGGTTTAGGTAAGCTCCATTTAAGGATCGAGTGGAGGAATAGATAAGATATGCTAAGTAGAAGTCTGCAGTGAGAGGGAAGACAAAGTATCTGTTTTCAGACTCCAGAACTTTAACAACCAGCTCGTGGATGGTGGAGTTAATATCAGGTTCACCAGTTATTACCTCTTTCCTGAGGGATACGTTACAGGGCTCACATACTTTTCTTATCAGATTTGCAAGGATCTCCCCAACCCCTGAATAGAACTCAGGTGACAGTATGGTGAGTGATGAATTCCTGAGATCTACTCCACTCCTCACTAGATTCCTTTTTACCCTATGTATGATCTCATCTCTGGAGCACCTCAAACACATTGGTTTACCGCTAATCAATAACGAGAATTCGTTTCCGCACTTAATGCACTTCACGTTATTGGTCATGTATATCGTTTGGCAAATTAAACTTTCTGAAGGACTCTTAGGTCGCTGGCCCTTGCAAGGGCCTTAATTTAGAGATCAGCAAAATTTATATATAAGCGATCTGAATGGACACCAGAAAAGGTGATATTGAATGGCTGGAGTTCCAGTTCTTCTGTTCAAGGAAGGGACTTCGAGGTCCACAGGGAGAGACGCATTAAGGAATAACATTCTAGCTGCAAGAACCTTAGCTGAGATGCTTAGATCGAGTCTCGGTCCTAAGGGTCTAGATAAGATGCTCATCGATAGTTTTGGAGACGTGACCATAACCAACGACGGTGCAACCATAGTAAAAGAGATGGAGATCCAACACCCAGCAGCTAAACTGCTGGTAGAGGCTGCAAAGGCCCAAGACGCCGAGGTAGGAGATGGGACGACTAGTGCAGTTGTATTGGCCGGTCTCCTTTTGGAGAAGGCCGAGAACCTGTTGGATCAGAACATCCATCCGACCATAATCATTGAGGGATATAAGAAGGCTTTTAATAAGGCTCTCGAGCTACTCCCTCAGCTGTCCACTAGGATTGATGTAAGGGATCTTAATTCCCCCACCGTGAGGGCCAACCTAAAGAAGATAGTCTATACGACCATGGCCAGCAAGTTCGTCGCAGAGGCAGAGTCAGAGATGAACAAGATGATAGACATAATCATTGAGGCTGTGTCTAAGGTTGCCGAGCCTCTTCCCAACGGAGGCTATAATGTGAGCTTGGATCTAGTCAAGATAGACAAGAAGAAGGGAGGTACTATAAGTGATAGCATGCTAGTGCACGGTCTAGTCCTGGATAAGGAGGTAGTACATCCTGGGATGCCCAAGAGGGTGGAAAAGGCAAAGATTGCAGTCTTGGATGCAGCCCTTGAAGTGGAGAAGCCTGAGATATCGGCTAAGATAAGCATCACTAGTCCGGATCAGATAAAGGCCTTCCTAGATGAAGAGACCAAGTACCTCAAGGAAATGGTAGACAAGTTAGCGTCGATAGGCGCTAACGTGGTCGTCTGTCAGAAAGGTATAGACGACATAGCACAGCACTTCCTCGCCAAGAAAGGAATAATGGCCGTGAGGAGGGTTAAGAGGAGCGACATTGAGAAGTTGGAGAAGGCACTAGGGGCAAGGATAATAAGCAGCATTAAGGACGCGACGCCAGAGGATCTAGGCTATGCTGAGCTAGTTGAGGAGAGGAAGGTAGGCAATGATAAGATGGTATTTATTGAGGGAGCCAAGAACCCGAGGGCGGTGAACATCCTGCTCAGGGGTTCCAACGATATGGCACTGGATGAGGCTGAGAGGAGCATCAACGACGCCCTTCACTCATTAAGGAACATCTTACTAGAGCCCATGATAGTACCTGGAGGAGGCGCTATAGAGATAGAGCTAGCCATGAAACTCAGGGAATATGCGAGGACTGTAGGAGGGAAGGAACAGCTAGCAGTGGAAGCCTACGCTGATGCTCTAGAGGAAATCCCATCCATCCTTGCTGAGACAGCCGGCATGGAGCCCATCAACGCCGTAATGGACCTGAGGGCCAGGCACGTGAAGGGAATTAGCAATGCGGGAGTTGATGTAATAAACGGAAAGATAATAGACGATACCTTCTCTATAAACGTGTTAGAGCCAGTTAGAGTTAAGAGGCAAGTACTAAAGAGTGCTACAGAGGCAGCGACTTCTGTACTCAAGATAGACGATCTAATAGCTGCATCTCAACTAAAGTCAGAGGGAAAGGGTAAGACAGGCCAAGGAGAAGAAGGAGAAGGCGGGGCCGGTTCCACCCCTTCATTCGGCTAAATAGTTAGAATTTTTTGTACATTAAAAGAGACTCCGATTCCTCAAGATCTTTATAGCCATCTATTTCCTCCAATACCTTCTTCGCTGCAGACTTTATTTCTGGGTCTGTGTAACCATTTATGACTTCTTGTAACAACTTTTTTGTTAGTTCGACTCCCAGAACCAGAACTAGTTCGGTAAACTCAGGACTCCTGAAGTACTCCACTAATCTCTTTGGATCCCCACCCGACGATGAGAACTTGAACTTGGTTTCTGCCTTAGCTAACAATCTCCTCACGTCATCTAACCTCTTCAGATCTAACGTGGTCGGCGACAGAACTTTGTTAGCTATATTCCTCAGAAAATCCGGTTCTCCCAAACTCTTATCGCCTATTGAGGTTATTCTGTCGGCATCTATAAAAGGATTAATACAGAGGAAACACGAAGTTGACCTTCCTTCAACAACATTTAAAAGTAGAACGTCCAATTACTTACTAGTGATTGACTTGAGCACCAAGAGTAAGAAGACGAAGAAGACGAAAGGAGAGGAAGGTGAAGTAGAGAGGAAGCTGAAGGTGGTTTACTCCGATAGGGACGTAGTTGTGATGACCGCGCCCAACGAAGAAGAGCTCAAACAGATACTCTTGGATCTTTTATCTGAGAAACCCATGAACCTGAAGGAGCTCCACAGTAAACTCTCAGGTATAGCCAGCGAAGATAAAATAAGGAGGGCTTTAGCCAGCCTGTCCGAGACCAGGCAAGTGACACTTTTGGATGACGGGAAATACGCTAAGCTGGGAACCGACTAAAATCACGACGTTCTGATGGGGCACGTTTGCCAATACTTGTTACACAGTTGGGCATTACTGACTGTTAGTACCCTAGACAACACGGAACAGAAGGCCACGTGCCCCTTCTCGGTCCTGACCAGTCTGTAATTCTCACATGAACTCTCCACAACACTTGCCAAAATGTTCACCCTGGGGTAAAACTTCAGTTCCAGTTCTACGTTCTCCTGAAAGGAGAGCAGACCTTCTCTCTCCTCTCCCTTGTCCTGATAGAGCCTACAGCCTTTGTAGGTCTTAAAGCACCTGTTGGGACTTACTACACTATCTGAGGGTGTGTCGAGGAGGGGAGACGTACAAAAACCGTTCTTATAGTAGGGGCAAATATCACGTCTCTGCAACTTCCCTCACTATTAGATGTATCCCAACAACCTCAGACTCTCCCTCCCATTGGGGGACATGAAGTCTGTTTACCCTTATCATATCCACGTTAGAGAGGGAACTCACTAGCTCCCTTATATCCTTTTCAGACACGTGGGTTTTACCTGTAAAGTCTTCTACGACTAGTATTTCTGCAACTCTCTTCATGTAGTAACTCTTAGCCCTCCAAAGAGTTAAAAGCGTATTTGCATATTGCACAACGTGGACGTCCTAGGAAGAGTCAAGAGGGAGATAGCTTCTCAATTGGCCCCTCAACTAGGGGTTCAGGTGGAGAGGTTGATCGCAGTAATGGAGTATCCACCTCGAGACCAAATAGGTGACCTGGCAATTCCTCTTCCCGCATTGGGTGTAAAGGGTCAAGTCAGCTTAACCCTCAACTCCAGTTACGTAAGGTCCTACTCTCAGGACGGACCCTTCCTCAACGTTAAGTTGAGGGAGGATGCAATCTTTAGGGAGATCTTTTCCTCAATTGGGGAGGATTACGGCCTCGACAAGGTTGAGAGGCCCATGAGGATAGTGGTAGAGCACACCAGTGCCAACCCCATTCACCCGCTCCATATAGGCCATCTGAGGAACGCCATAATCGGCGATGCCCTAGTTAGACTCACTAGGGCGAGGGGACACGCAGTAACGGCGAGGTTCTACGTCAATGATAGTGGTAGACAGGTCGCAATCCTCATATATGGCTTATCTAAGCTGGGATATCCAGACCCTCCAGCTGGCGAGAAGAAAGATCAATGGGCAGGAGTCATATACGCAATGACCAACATAATCTTGGAAATAAGGGCAATATCAGAGGAATTGAAAGGCGCTACAGAGGAGGAATACCGCGAAAAGGTTACTAAGAGGGACGAGCTAGTAGCGTTGGCTGCCGAAATTAGGTCCAGAAATCCCCCTTTCTTTGACAGGATAGCAGAGGGAATTAAGAACGAGGAGGACCCAGAGGCTAAAATAGCTGAGATAATAAGGAAGTACGAAGAGGGAGACCCAGAGACTAGGAAGATAGTCAGAAAATACGTAGACATGGTACTCGACGGGTTTAGGGAGAGTCTCGGTAAGTTGAGGACAGAATTTGACCATTTCGATTATGAGAGTGACCTCCTCTGGTCAGGAGAAGTCAGATCCATTCTGAGGAATGCTCTCTCCTCTCAGGCTAGGATAGAGTACAAGGGGACTCAGGCACTAGATCTCAACAGGTATATGGACGAGGAAACCAGGAGAGAGTTACGTATTCCAGAGGGACTCGAAATACCTCCTCTGGTACTAATGAGAGCCGATGGTACCACCCTCTACACGCTCAGGGATATCGCCTACACCATTAGAAAGTTCGTCTCCCCTAAGGCCGATCTGGTGATAAACGTCATAGCTGAGCAACAGACGGTCCCCCAAATACAGCTGAGGGCGGCTCTCTACATACTTGGATACCCAGATCTAGCCAGGAACCTGATCCACTACTCCTATAGTATGGTTACACTCCAAGGAATGAAGATGAGCGGTAGGTTGGGGAGATACATCTCCCTAGACGAGGTTTATGAGAGGGTGAGACAAGCAGTCCTAGAGAAAATGAAGGAGAAGGGCGACGGGGAAGGGGTGGATAAGATAGTCAACGGTGCCATAAGGTACGCTATTCTCTCGGTGTCAGCAGATAAGCCAATAACCTTTAACATAGGTAGAGTAACCAACTTCGAGGAGAACAGTGGCCCGTATCTACAGTACACTTATGTGAGGGCCTATAACATTCTTTCCAAATACGGAGGAAGAATAGACGTTAATGGGGTGAGTTACGAAGACTTAGTGAACGAAAAGAGGAAACTCCTCTTCATCATTGCAAAGTTTCCCGAAACTTTCAGGAACGCTGCGGACAACTTAGAGCCAGAATTGCTGACCTCTTATCTGAGGCAGTTAAGCGATGTCTTTAACGTGTGGTATGATAAGGAGAGAGTAATACAGGAGCCAGATGAGGGAAAGAGAATGACCAGACTCAACTTGGTGAAGGGAGTGGAAACGGTGCTTAGGAATGGCCTTAAGGTTCTAGGTATAGACTCATTAACTAAAATGTGAAAGTTAAAGAGGACCCGTAGCTTAGCCAGGATAGAGCGCAGGCCTCCGGAGCCTGCGGTCCCGGGTTCGAATCCCGGCGGGTCCGTCCCGTGGAGTCATGTAAACCCGCTTTTCTTGAATCTCTCGTTCGCCTCAGTCATGTAAATTAGAGGCCTCCCGTAAGTTCTTATGTCTCACGGTCCTCAAACTTAATGTCGTGGAAACGATATTATATGGTAGCTCAGGTATTTCCAAAATGATTTATCCTCAGCAATTATTAGATTTCGCCTTGAGTATGAGGCGGTATTTGAAGAAAGTTCTCATAGCCGCTGTTATAGTTAAAGGGTAACGAAGGTATATACAACAATTTAGCTCAATCAGACGTCTTTTAAGCTAAGAGTACGCTCTGTTGAGAAGAGAGTACATGGACACTAGAGTTAAACCCTAGTAAGGTAGCATCTTTCCTAAGATCTCCCGATTTAGTCACCTCCACGTTCAGAAATTGGAGGAGTGATGGAGTAATAGTCACATCGCCCACTTGATGGTAATACCGTTTAGAAGAAGGCATTTCTTTAATTAAGGGAGAAAGAGCATAGTATGATTAAAATGCAGAAAGAGCTGAGTATAATCTCCATCTCAAAGGTGTCAGTAGTCAAGCGTGACGGTAGGAAGGAAGAGTTCAGAATGGAGAAGATATTGTCAAAGTTGGGCATGGTTCCAGACGAGATTTTAGACGGCATAGCCAATGACGTGTTGCAAAATGCCAAGGATAACGTCATTGAAACTAAGGTTGTAGCAGACATAGTGGAGAGGAACCTAGTTGAGAACTCCCTGGAGCACCCAGAGCTCATGGATTTGGCCAAGAAGTTTGTCCTAGCCAGGATCTATAATCACGTGTTCGGTAAGGGAGGGTGGAAGTCCTTCGACGAGAGGGATCTCCTGATAAGCTACAATGCCCTGAAAGTTCTGGAGGCTAGGTACTTGCTGAAGGATCCCAACACCCTCAGGTACATAGAGACTCCGCAGATGATGTTCAGGAGAGTGGCTAGGCACCTGGCTAGCGTAGAACCCCAGGAGAGGAGGAGGGAATATGAGGAGAGGTTTTACGAGATAATGTCAACCCTCAAGTTCATTCCGAACACCCCTGCGTTAATGAATTCTGGTACTAGATTGGGAATACTCTCAGCCTGTTTCGTCCTTCCAGTTAGGGACTCAATGACCACAAAGGATGGGGATGGCATATATGATACCTTGAGGGCCATGGCCTTAGTCCACCAACAGGGTGGTGGTACTGGTTTCGACTTCTCCGAGTTGAGGCCCAAGGGTGATGTAGTTGCGTCAACTGCTGGTGTAGCCTCTGGTCCTGTGTCGTTTATGAAAATCTTCGACGTCTCCACGGATGTAGTAAAACAGGGCGGGAAGAGGAGAGGGGCAAACATGGGTGTGATGCACGTTTGGCACGCTGACATAGAGGACTTCATTAAGGCAAAGACTGGAGAGTTGAAGGATACCCATTTACAAAACTTCAACATATCCGTTGGTGTTTACGATTACTTTATGAGGGCAGTTGAGTCTGGAGGAGAGGTACCATTGATCACTCCCAGGAGGACGAGAATACCTGGTACTGATTACGAATACTACGTGACGAGGGCAAGGAATTACATGGACGAGGAGTGGGTACAGGAGGAAATCCTGAGGGAATTGGAGGAGAGGGGTTCAATCTATCTTGAGGAGAGTAAAATAGTAACTGTGGATGAGGCCTTGGTCATAGCTGAGAGAGAGGGGGCGGTGGTGAAGTGGGTCAACGCCAGGACGCTCTTCAACGAGGTGGTGAAGGGTGCCTGGGACTCCGGTGACCCAGGACTCCTCTTCATTGATGAGATAAACAGGAGACACCCAGCCTGGTACTTGGGCAAGATACAGGCAACTAACCCCTGTGGTGAGGAACCCCTCCTTCCCTGGGAGTCCTGCAACTTGGGTTCCCTGAACCTGGAGAAGTTCGTGGTGGACGGTAGGATAGACTGGAACGGACTGGCTGAGACCATAAGGTACGCCGTCAGGTTCCTGGACAACGTGGTTGACGCCAACAGATACCCGTTGAGACAGATAGAGGAGGCTACCAAGAGGACGAGAAAAGTTGGTTTGGGAGTTATGGGCTTGGCAAGAATGTTTATCAAGTTGGGCATACCCTACGACAGCGTCGACGCGGTCTTCCTCTCATATCAGTTAGCGAAGTTCATTTACTATCACGCCTTACACACCTCAGTGGAGTTGGCTAAGGAGAAAGGTTCCTTCCCAGCCTACGATCCTGTGAGGTACAGGGACATATGGGAGACCGCAAGGGATCTGCAGGAACTCCTTTCCACAGCCGGAGTCCACGGGGAACCCTCGGAGTACGTGAGGAAGCTCACGGCAGAGGTGAACAAGCTAGACTTCTCCACGTTGAAGGACATGAGGCTGAGGTACGGTCTGAGGAATGCCACTGTGGTCTCGGTCGCCCCAACGGGCACGATCTCCATCATAGCTGGCACCTCCTCCTCCATAGAGCCACTCTTCGCCCTAGCCTTCATAAGGAACGTGGCGGTGGGAAGGTTCATGGAGATAGACCCGTTGTTCCTGGACTATCTTAGGAGGTATGAGTTGGACACGCCAGAGGTAGTCAAGAAAATAGCTGAGAGTGGGGAGGTGGGGGACAATCCCTTCATTCCCAAGACCATCAGGAAGCTCTTCAGGACTGCCCACGAAGTCCCTCCCATGTTCCACGTCCTCCATCAGGCAGCCTGGCAACAATGGAACGACTCTGGAACCTCTAAGACCATAAACCTGAGAAGCGAGGAGACTACGGAAACTGTGGAGAGGGTATACATGACTGCCTGGAAGCTGGGCATAAAGGGGATAACCGTGTATAGGGACAAGAGCAAGTCCCAGCAGGTCATATACTTCGGGATAAAGAAAGAGAGGGAGGAAAAAGCCAAGCAGGCTTCCCCCCTCAGGTTGGAGAAGAAGTTCGTGGAGGTAAGTGAGAACTTCTCGGGCGGTTGTAAGACCTGTGAACTATAATCTAGTCAATCTAAAATATGTTTTTATATTAGCGTTCATAATAGATTAATGGTAGTACTTATGTCATTGGTTCCACCTTGTGAGTTCTCAGTGAAGGAGCTATTGCCAGCCATGAGATCCATAATAGCAACCAAACTGGTTAAGGACAAGGGTTATCCTCTATATAGAGCAGCCATGGTCATGGGAGTGACCCCTGCGGCTGTAGCTAATTACATGAATAAAAGGAGGGGAAACGCAGTAAGGGATATAATAGAGAGGGATCCAAGGCTCATGGAGATGATAAGCGATTTAGTTGATAAGATGGCCTCTCCCAACGGGCCGAAACAGCTGTCCACTTATTACTGTATCCTTTGTGCGGAAGGAAAGAGGGTTCTTAAAAAGAACGGATTGGATCTACCTTCGTGTCTTTATGAGACTAATATCATTTTGAAATGATCTTTTTCTTCAAGAGCTGTTCAAGGAGTCTCCTGAGCTCTATGTAGACTAAGGATAGTCCCCACTTAGTTATTGGAATTCTGACTCTGTCGAACTCGGATTCCAGGTTTTCCCACTTTCCCTCGTCGAAGTTCCTCACTTTGGCAGAGGTTATTCTAGCAGGGAGGTAAAGGGTAGAGATGACAGGTCTATCGTTAAGGTTGAGTAGGCCTAACTCCGCCTTAAAGTCCTCATAACGAATGTAAACGGGCAAAACTGAGGATGGTTCTATTTTAAGAAGGGACACCCTATATTTAGGTTGACAATCCATCGTCAGAACTTCGTTAATCGAGTCCCAAGCTAGTCTGTGTGGTTTAGCCTCCTTCCAGTCATTCGACTTGATCAATTTAAGATCTCCCCCTTGAACTTTAAGTTCCCCGTCCTCAAATTCTAAATCGAAAGGAGACCTAGAGACTACGGTTATTCCAAAGGTGTTTTGGAGTGACGTTAAGTAAGACTTCAGTTTAATACTAGAAGCCTGACCCAAGTCTTGTATGTAGAGTGGGTTCAAGTGATATAGGTGGACGTTGTAGAACCCCGTATATAATTTTATTGAACTGACGCCTCTTTCCTCCCCTATCTCTGCGTCTCCCCCCATCTCCCCAGGTCCCAGAGTTACTTCCTTTCCGTCGAGGATGGCCGCTCTCTCCCAAGGAGAGGGATTGAGGAATCCTCTGCCCTCACCGCACGGTATTAGATCTCTAGCCATCGATACTAGACTATCATAGTCAAGTTTTGGAAACGTCCATGGAATTTGGATTTCTTGAAGGGGAGCTAGAGCGTTCATCGGCTCTCCTTGACCTAAAACCCTGACAGCACTTCCGTCAGGTCCAATTAATGTGAGGCTTCTCCTCCAGGACAGAACCGTTCCTGTTACCCTCGCTAACTGAGGCAGTTGTTCGACGCCAAGCAACTCCCCCTCTATCTCCACTGTCCCCTTTCCTCCTAGGATCCTTGAGAGGAACTCCGTCTGGGCTCACCGTAATAGATCAGTCAAATGCCTTTTCCTCATCGATCGGAATCGGGGGTAACTCCTCATCCACTCTTCTCTTTCAACACCCTCCTTATTAACTCAGCCACCCGTCTCCCTTCGGCTCTTCCCCTTACTTTGTCCATCACCCTTCCCATGACAATTCCAAATGCCTTTTCCCCCTTAACTCTCAATTCCTGTTCACTCTCTTTCACCACCGCACTAATTATGGCCAACAACTCATCGTCGCTCAGTTGTGTGTACTTAACAATTATCTCTCTTAGGTTCCTGTTCTCTCCAGGAGAACAATAGTCCAGCAGGATTGAAGGTATAGAATCCTTAGATATTCTTCCCTCGTATACCTCCTCCAGTATCTTTTCAATCACACTATCAGTAACCCTGTTTATATCACCGCCTTGAGACTTGACATATTTCAGTGTGTTCTCTAGGGTTGAAGCTATCAGAGTGGGGGGAACTTTTTGCCCGAACTTTGTAACTAATTTCTCAAAGAGCTCCAGTCTGGGACTGTTCAGAACCTGTTTGGCTAGCTCTTCGTTGAGGCCAAGTTTTAGAAGGCTATCGAGCTTCTCCTCCGGGGTAGGGGGAGCGATAGTCTCTGCCTCTCTGAGTAGGTCTGTCGTGATTCTTATGGAGGGTATATCAGTTTCTGGGTACATCCTGGCAGAGCCAGGTTGAGGTCGCATGAACTTACTGGTTCCGTCCTCGTTTGCGGCTCTGGTCTCTTTTGGTACACCTTCGAAGGCGTGGGCTAATCGGTCTCTAATCACAGAGACCGCTTTCTCCAACTTCTCCCTCTGTCCTACAATGAGTATAAATGCATCACGTTCATGAATGCCTAGGGTTTCCCTTACCTTGCTTATCTCAGTCTCTGTTATTCCATAGTTCGGGAGCTCGTCAGAGTGGAATATCCCCCCCAGTCCTGCTAGAGACTTAACGTAGTCCGAAACTTCTGTCCCGAATCGTCTTCCCGGCATTACCTCCTTTCCTAAGATACCTGCGAATCCTGGAGCCTTTATCCCGATCACTTGACCTCCCCTGTTTAATTCCGATAGAATTACCCTGCTCTTGGTTTCACGAAATAGGTCAGTTAATTCCTTAAACATAAAGTTCTCAAGGAACGTTTCCTTGTCCAATCTAGAACGCAGTGCCTCTCTAATTTCCAGGAGAGACCTCTGCCTCTTAGCCTCATTTTCTATAATCTTAGGGATTAGATCAAGGTCTTGTACTCCCTTTATCTCTGTCTTAACTCCCCCACTGATTGACACGTTAAGGTCCTGCCTTATGGTGCCCAGACCTCTCTTCACCTTACCAGTCAACCTGAGCATCTGACCTATCTCTAAAGCTACCCTCTTAGCCTGCTCTGGGGAGCTTATATCGGGACCTGTAGATATCTCTATCAAAGGAATTCCAAGCCTGTCTAGATTGTACCTGACAGTATCCTTCAACTCCTCGATCTTTCTCGCAGCGTCTTCCTCTATTGCTATAGTCTGGATGGAGATCCTGCCCTCTACATCGTCTAGGTAACCCCCCAGACCCACTATGGCCGTCCTCTGAAAACCCGAGGTATTAGAACCATCTATTACAGTCTTCCTCATGACTAGAACTTCATCTACCGGATTACCGTGTAGTGCAATTGTTATTGCCAGACCTATCATTATTGCCTCAAGGTTCATGGGATGAGGGGGTTCCTCGTCACATTCAACTAGACACGATGAATTCAGAGGGACGTCGTAGACGAATTTTTTCCCCTTCTCCCACTCGAAGTAAGCCGCTACGTCTATCTCACCGAGCTCACTCATCACCGGTTTCAAGTACCTCTCTAGGCTATTCCCAACCTTTTCGTCGAGCTCGGTTGGACATTGGCAGAAGAGCTTGTGCTTAGTGTTCAGCTGTTGATGAACCTCAAGACCGACCTTAAGTCCCAATTTCCTATAATCGTCACTCATATTTCCACCTCGGGAACAGGTCTATTGTATGTCTCAGGTTAATCTCGCCAACTAGATTACTTTGCATCAGTCTTCTCACCTCAGCCAAGTCTGTCTCATGGGCTAATACCCACATTAGTTTGACCAGAGCTACTTCAGGCAACATATCTTCAAGTGGAGTCACTCCAGCCTGTTGTAATAGCCTTCCGGTGGTGTAGACGTTCATGTTAACTCTTCCAAATAGGCACTGGGAGGTCATCCCCACGAACACCCCCTCCTTCTCTGCTCTCCTGAAGACGTCCACGAATTGATCCGAGGTGTGACCTAAGCCAGTCCCCTCCACGATTATCCCTCTCACGCCCGATGAAACCAGGTAGTCCACAATTTCTGGCCTAAGTCCTGGATAGAACTTCAAGAGGAATACCTTCTCCTCGAACTTTGGGCTAGCCTCAACCTCGTCGCTTCTCTTTATGAAGTCGGTTCTTAGCATCTTTATCCTCTTCTCTCTCCAGAACACTTTAGCTAAAGGAATGTCATTAATGCTCTGGAACGCATCCCTCCTGCTCGTGTGCATCTTCCTCACCTTGACTCCCCTGTGAGCTAAGACGTGGGAGTCGGAACTCTCACCGTGCATTGCGACTGCGACTTCAGCGAACTCTCCATGTTTGGCTAGCAGAATTGATGATATCAGGTTAATCGTTGAGTCGCTGCTGGGCCTATCACTACTCCTCTGTGAACCTACCATGACGACCGGACCAGGAAGTTTCTTTAGGGCAAAGGCCAGAGCAGAAGCTGTGAAACTCATTGTATCGGTACCGTGAGCTATCACTATCCCGCTATTACCCTCCTTAAACGCTGATACCACAGATTGAATTATCTTGATCCAATACTCCGGCCTCATGTTCTCGCTCAGGATACTGAAAAGGATCTCGGCTGAGACCTCAGCTATTTCCTTTATTTCTGGTGCGAACATCAGTATTTCCTCGGTACTGAGAGCAGGTCTCACGGCTCCGGTTTCATACTCTACTCTGCTGGCTATAGTGCCCCCGGTGCTTATTATTTTGACCTCGCTCCTCCTCTTCTCTTCTGATGTGACTGGGTGTATTCTGGATTTTCCCTTGCTTATCAACCTCAAAGTTGCGTTCTCTATGGAGAAACCTGCGTTATATCCGTTGTCCAACTTCACAACGAGGATTGAGTCGTCCTTGGAGTAAGATGGCATCAAGAGTCCCCTCACGGTAAGGCCGTTCTTCACTATCTCTACCACATCCCCAACTTCCGCTCCTATCTTCTCAAGTAATTCCAGGGCTTTACCCCTATATCCTTCTAACATTTTATGATATAAGAGAAAATAATTAATAAAAAGTTACATCCTTCTGGCTGCTCTCTGAGGTTTCTGTGACCCCTTTAACACCCTTCTCTCATACTCCATCCTGTTCCTTACTCTAGGGGGCTCCTTGTGCTTCTCTTTAGGCTGTATCTTAGGAGTTTGACCCCTTACCTTACCGGCTTTCGTTAACGAACCGTGAGATGGCATGTCTATCGGAATGTATAGTCAAAACAAGACATTTAAACTTAGAGCTTTTAGACTGATGTGGGCTTTAGTCAATGAAAATTTATCTAGCGGAACACACCATTGGCTCTTTTGCGTTCGATGAATCTGGGAACCTAGTGGACTACGTACTCAATCCAAAAGAGCTAGGTAAAGTTGTTGAGATGCTCATTGCCTTAGAGAACGGAGAACCCATGTCTGCCACAATGGAGCTCATACAGAAGATCAAACCTTCAGACGTAATCCTAGAAAGTGAAGCCGAGTCTTCAAGGATGCAGAACCTCGGTATAAAGGTAACAGCCAAACCACATCATATAGGGGCTAAGAAGCTGAGGGAGTCGTTACCGGAAATAGCGTTAAAGGTCAAATTCGCAGAGACCCCAGAAGAGCTCTATTCCTTCCTGTACCAGGTCTCCCTGGAGTATACGAGGAGGAAGTTAAGGAGGGCCGCGCAGAAGAGGGATCTATTGGCCATCCAGGCCATAAGAGCCATAGACGATATAGATAAGACCATTAATCTCTTTTCTGAGAGATTGAGAGAGTGGTATAGCCTTCACTTCCCAGAGATGGACAAGATGATAGAAGACCACGAGCAATACTCGAAAATAGTCAGGGAGGCTGGCTACAGGGATAACATAACCCCTGAAGGTTTAATTGAGCTTGGCATGAATGAACAGAGGGCCAAAAAGTTATACGATGCAGCAAAGAAGAGCATAGGGGCTGATATATCGGAGGCGGACATAAACTCCATAAGGGAGTTAGCGGGCACAATTCTCTCCCTTTACAAACTTAGAAGTACACTCTACGATTACTTGGACTCTGTGATGAGGGAAGTTGCCCCTAACGTTACCGAATTGGTAGGTCCGACATTAGGGGCAAGGCTGTTGAGCCTAGCTGGAAGCCTTCAGGAGCTATCTAAGATGCCTGCCAGCACCATCCAAGTTTTAGGTGCTGAGAAAGCCCTCTTTAGGGCACTGAAGAGCGGCAGCAGACCTCCAAAGCACGGTATAATATTCCAGTATCCTGCCATACACGTGTCGCCGAGATGGCAGAGAGGAAAGATAGCGAGAGCTCTGGCAGCGAAACTCGCCATAGCGGCTAGGGTAGACGCATATAGTGGGAGATTTATAGGTCAACAACTAGTGGAGCAGATTAACAAAAGGATAGAGGAGATCAAGACTAAATATGCACAACCACCTCCAAGGAAGCCACAGCAGAACAAGGAAGAGGGAAGGAAACAGGAGGGTAGAAGAGAGCATAAAAGGGGAAAGAAAGGAAAGAGGAGATGATAGAGCATGTCAAGTGAGGTATTGGAGACTGTCAGGGAAACTAAAATGGAGAACGTGTTTGAGTGCGTCTATGTAGACGGTACAGTGAGGCTATGCACCAAAAACTTAGCTCCCGGTTTCACAGTGTACGGAGAGAGAACCTTCAAGTACAGGGACGCGGAATTCAGGGAGTGGAACGCATTCAGGAGCAAGCTGGCTGGGGCTATCCTTAAAGGCCTGAAGGAGAGTCCAGTGAAGAGGGGTTCAAGAGTACTCTATTTAGGTGCAGCCTCTGGGACGACTCCAAGCCATATTTCAGATATAGTTGAGCTCAGCGGCAAGGTTTATAGTGTGGAGTTCTCGCCTAGGGTAGTGAGGGAACTCATTCTGGTAGCACAGCATAGACCTAACATGTTCCCTATCCTGGCAGACGCGAGGTTTCCACAAAACTATTCCGCAATAGTTGAGGACGCAGACGTGATCTATGTCGATATAGCCCAGCCCGACCAGACAGAGATAGCAGTCTATAATGCAAGATTCTTCCTACGCGACAGGGGTCACTTACTCCTAGCCATAAAGGCGAGGAGTATAGATGTGACTAAGGATCCGTCTGAGGTGTTCAAAGCCGAGGCTGAGAAGCTTAAAAACGAGGGTTTTGAGGTAACTCAAATAATCAACCTTCATCCTTACGATAAGGATCACGCAATGGTGTTAGCGAGGCTCCAATAGGTGACAGGGCATAGAGACCCTTGTTCGATAAGATATTCAATATAGGTCTCAAGGACCTTTTGGATTCTATGCCCGCAGAGTATGTTACCTTAAAGGAGGCTTTGGACGGAAAGGTCGAAATAGCGCTTAATAACGGCTTGAAGCATAGGTTTGATCCCGAGGAGCTCAGGAAGATATCCCAGTCGATACCCCTATACCTGTGGTCTCTAGTTAGGATACCCCTCATCTTCGTTAAACTCCCGTCTCCAGGAGAGTACAAACTTAACGGCTCTGAGTGGGATCGGAGAGCCCTCTCCATAATACTAGGCAAGGAGAATTCAGTATTATCTGGAGGGCAGATGGAATCTCTCCTCAGGCAGTATAAATCACTAATATTTATTACCCTTAGTCATGATAGTATTTCTGGATCAGACAGAACAGAGGATGAGTTATGATATGCCTAGTCTTCCAGATGAAGTGGTAAGGATATTAGAAGAGGAGTCGAAGGAGTACTCCGTCATAGAGTATCCAGAGAAGTCTAGGAAATCTATAGACGTTATAGCCAAGGGAAAGTACAGGAAATTCGTCATCAGGATCTCTGGGGATCATACATCTAAGGATGAGACTAAGGAATTGAGGAACTTTTCCGTTATTCTGGGGGGTACCCCTGTGATAGTTACGGATGAGACGGAGGAGGACATAGCCATAGGGAAAGGTAATGTCATAGGCCTTTCCTTAGAGGGATTAAGCAGGGCTTTAAGGGGCGAGAAGATTTTCATATATAGGACAAGGGGAGGGATATTCATCAAGATAAGGCCAGACGTTTTGAAAAGGAAGAGAATCGAGATGAGCTACAGTATGGGTGATCTATCCAAGCTTCTCGGGGTGACCAGGAAGACCATCTATGATTACGAGAACGGGGAATCCGATGTCTCCATCGAGGTCGCCGAGAAGTTAATTGATATATTCGGTGACGAGATCATAGGGGATGTCTGCGACGGAGTGCAGAACAACCTCTCTCTTGAGGAACCTACGGCTGGTGAAGGTCTCAGCTCCAAAATAGCCGACAGTCTGGCAAAGATAGGTTTCCTGTCTGCAACTTTGAGACTCACAGCCGTTGACGTTGTAGCGTCCAAAGGATCCGAAAAAGTGTTGGTCACCATAGAACCCAAGAACTCTGAAGAGACTGAAAAGAAGTTAAGGGAAGCCATAAAGATGGCCTCAGGACTTAGGACTAAGCTCTTAGTTATGGCTAGGACTTCGGTCTCTGCAAAGAGATTACAGAAGGATGGGTTTAATATCCTCACTCAGGATGACATTGATAGCCTTGGGGACGAAATTATATGAAGTAGTCGAGGGAAAGGCTAAGATCTTAGCCCCTGACCCCTCTGCATACTCTAGGGAAGGAAAGTATGACCCATCCTGGGCTCCTGTCTTCTATAATCCTAAGATGACTTTCAATAGGGATGCAAGCGTTATAGCTGTTTCACTCCTCTCCCCGAAGTCCATATTGGACTCAATGTCAGCTACTGGGATCAGGGGAATCAGGTACAACCTGGAGAGCGTCTCCCCAGATGAGACTATCTTTAATGACAAGAATCCAGCGGCAATAACCTTACTGAGAATCAACGTAGAGAGAAACGGTCTGAAGAACTATAAGATAACTCAATTGGACGCTAACGTGGCAATGCACCAATTTAAGGTGGACTTTACGGATGTGGATCCCTTTGGCTCTCCATCACCCTTCACTCTGGGCGCTGTAGCCTCAACGAGGAGGGGTGGGGTAATAGCATTGACAGCTACCGATTTGGCCCCCTTAGAAGGTAGCTCCAGAGCCTCCTGCTTCAGGAAGTACGGTGTTAGGACTTCTAAGCTCAGTTACTCAAAGGAGGCAGGACTGAGGATCCTTCTGGGTAAAGTGGTCAGAGACGCGGCCCTCTTTGAGAGGGGGGTAGTTCCTCTCTTCTCCTTCTACAAGGAGTATTACTACAGACTGTTTGTAAAGTTAGAGCCTGGTGCGAAGAGGGCCGATAAGTCTCTCCAGGAGTTAGGCACTATGTATGAGTGCACCAAATGTGGCTATATCTTTCTAGATACCGACCCGTGTATCAGGTCATGTCCGTTGTGCGGTGGATCCTTACTCTCCTCCGGACCAGCGTGGACTGGAAGTATCAACGATGAGGTCTTTTTGGATAAAATGAGGTCTGTTCTCGAAAAATTTTCATATCTAAAAAGCTATAGTGAATTATCATATCTTTTAAATTTATTAAAGAATGAAAATAAATACAAGCTATATTACAACCTCAGCGTCATAGCATCAAAACTGAGGACAAATATGAGGCCTATACATAAGGTCTTAGAATGTCTAGGTGATGCCTCAAGGACACACTTCAATAACGTTGGAATTAAAACCTCGAGGGAGTTCAAGGAAGTTGTGGAATGTTTGAAGTCAAGCTACTGAAGACAGAATCCAATTAGATAACTTGGTACAAGAGCTTGGAGTCACGTGAGCTCCATTATCACATTTGAAGAGAAGTTTACATGTGAAACATGGAATATCCTCTATACTACCTAGATTGACGTATATTTGTTGTTCCTCTATCCTCCTCACAGCAAAGAGCTTAATTACAGGCTTTCCGTTCTCCTTGACTGCCTTCTTGATTATCATTTTTTTATTAATCAATTTCTTCACTGTAGTAGCGAGTTCCCTTGTAGAGATACCGAGCTTTCTTGCAAGTTCTTGTTGCGAGATTCCTTCATCACCACTCTCCGCTATCTTTCTGTGCACTAATTCCTCGTTTGTTGAGATTTTTGTCTCCAAACCATTTCACCTGGGTTAGCTGATTTTATAATATGTGATTGCAGGCTTATTTACTTTACTTCCGTTCAACTCCCTCCCTCATCGAGGTTCCTTAGCCTTGTAAAGTTTAAAATCTGGAAAGGTTTTAATGGGAAACCAGAATCATAAAAAACTAAAGAGCCTCACGTGCGCTAGAAGACATTGAATGGTAAAACCTTTCGAATCGAAATCGATTTTAAACTAAATTTCACCTAAGAGGCCCCAAGCCCCCTATTACAACAAAACGGTTTCGACATCAATCAATTGTTGTATGAAACGGCTCATATTGAAACCTCAATCTCAAAGTTGCTTACTATCTCCTTGTATCTGTTCCTAATAGTTACCTCAGTTATCTGCAACGCCTCTGCTACCTCCTTCTGGGTCTTCTTCACGTCCATAAGGCTACTGATGAGGTAAACCATTGCAGCACTCAGTGCCAAATACCCCTTCCCGCTGGTCAGACCCGTGTTGAACATCAGATCTACTAGTTCAGCGGATTTGGTTCCAACCTGCTGAGGCAGATTTAACCTATTCACGATCTTTGGTATGTGCTCAACCGGCTTCAATTTGGACTTCATGTTCTGAGTGTTCTTAGCTACAGCCTGCACTCTCTCGAGGGCCTTCCAAAGAGTACTCGTATCTAAGGAATATATTTTCCTTATTTCTTGGATATAGATAGGGAAATTATTAACTTGGCTAGCGTAATATAATGTAGCAGCTATAAGGGCGTACATGTCAACTCTCCTGGCTAAACCAGTTTCTATGAGTTTCTTAATTATCATTGCAGCTGTCTCCTTAACGTGCTCCGGTAAGTTCAACTTTGCTGCTTCACTGTTTAGAGTCGACAAGTAGGTTACCACTTTCTTATCCCTTGCAGCAACTCTAAGTTTACTTTGCCATCTCTGAAGTTTCATTAATTTGACTTTGTCTTTCATTCTGGCACTTCTACCAATTATTGTAGTGATACCTCCGTCGTGGACTCTGTTCGTGAAGGGAGATCCAGCTCTTCCCTTCTTGTCTCTGTCCGAGCTATCGAACTCTCTCCATTCTGGGCCGGTGTCTACTACGTTTTCTGCGATAACAGTACCGTCTATACTGCAGATGAATTGAGCCCTCGTTTGGTCATAAATAATTTTATCGCCGACTCCACACGTTGGGCAGACCATCATCTCTTGCCACCCCTCTTCCTCCCGATTCTGGGCATCTCGAGGAAGACGTCACCCCTAGGTTCTTCTCTAGTAAGGGGTTCTACGAGAAGAAGGGGGTTCTCTATAGGTCCTAAGACATCTAAGACTTTGCCTACTCTTCTCCCACCGCTGTCAAGGAGTATTAGGCCCGTTGGGTCCTCCCTTGAGTAGTCTAGGTTGGGGTTGGCTGCTACCAACCACTTCTCATTAAGGACGGACTTGACGAAACGACCCATGGGGACTTGTTTAACGTGTTTCACGATAGAAGGTAATACTCTTTCCACACTTATATATCACTAATGATAATACTCGATAGATAATTGAAGAGATAATACGAGCCTAGGATTGAGATTATTGGCCATAGGAAATATAAAGCGTATCCATCTCGTCAGTCGCCACCCAGTTTAGGTTCCAGAACCCCCTAGTCAATCCGAACGTAATTTTGGCTTTTAATTCTGACAGATCACTATGGTAGGCCCAGCTGTCCGCTTCGAGTTTAGGAAAAGTTATTAACATAGCAATCTCTATGTAAGCCCTGATGAGCAACCCGCCAGCAGAGGCAGCGGAAGAAGACCTTCTTAAAAGGATAAGCGACCTTAGACAGGAGATAAACAAGCTGAAGGAAAAGAAATATGCAGCGATAGAGGAAGTAAGGAAGTTAAGACAGAGGAGGATTGAAAAAATAGAGAAGCTAAAGGCCGTCAGGGCCCAGCTCGAGACACTTTTCCAGGAGTATAATGCCCGGATCAATGAGTTGAAGGAACTTAAGCAAAAGAAGGACGCCCTATTTGACGTAATAAAGGAGATGAGGAGGGAATTTGAAGAACTAAAGAATCTTATGAAGAAGACACAAGGTTTGAATCCCGACTTGCTCGAAAAGCGCATAAAGAGCCTCGAGTGGAGAATCCAAACTTCATCGCTTACTCTAGACGAGGAGAAGAGGCTGATTCAGAAAATAGCTGAATTGGAGAAGAAATTCACAGAGGCTAAGAAAATACTAAAAATTAAGGAGAAAGGGAATGAAGAGAAAGCGGAGTTCCTAGCTAAAAGGATAGAGCTCGCGACGATTAGGCAGAAGATCTCAGCAACAGTGGGCGAGATAAGTGAGAAGAAGAAGTTGATAGCCTCATTGAAAGAAGAGAGAGAGAAGATCAAAAAGGAACTGGACGAGCTGAAGCAGAGGATAGAGCAGAAGAATAAGGAGATAGAGGATCTGAATAGCCAGATAGAGCAGAAGAACAGAGAGCTAGAGAAACAGGTGGAGACTCAGAAGAAGATGGAGAGAGGTGTATATGGCGGTGCTAACGATGCGGAAGTCTTAGAGAGAAAAAGGAAAGTCGCAGAGGAGAAATTAAAGAAAGGGGAGAGGCTAACATTCGAGGACTTTTATGCCCTTTATGGGGCTGCCAGGGGAAAAGATGAAGACCACGGTAATTTACATTGACATCGATAATGACCTGGAGAGGGCTGGGATAAAGTCACCAGTGATCGGCGAGAAGGAAGCAAGGGAAGCCATAGAGAAAGCTTCCAGGTTTCTAGCGCTAGACTCCGATCTGAATTCCATGATCACAGCGTTCAATATTTTTCTAGATATGAAGGAGAAAGGGGAGGACGTAGAGATCGTCTTTGTGGCAGGTTCACAGAAGGGAGGTCTGGAGGCACAGATGAACCTCTCGAAGGAGATAGAGTACGTTATGAAGACTGTGAGACCAGATCAGGCAATCCTGGTCTATGATAGCCCGGAGGACGCCAAAGCAGTTCCGATCATAGAGAGCCGGGTGAAGATTGTTGGTATTGAAAGGGTCATTGTGGAGCAACATAGGGGAGTTGAGGAAACCTATATACTTCTCGCTAAATACCTCAAAAGGCTGGTAACAGAACCCAGGTACTCCAGACTGTTCTTAGGCGTTCCAGGGATCATCCTCTTTCTATCCAGCGTGCTGTCCATAATGGGACTCACGTCTTATTTGCTGCCCGTGATCCTGCTGGTGTTGGGTATTGCTATGTTAGTTAGGGGTTTCGGAATAGACGAGTCCATAGAAAGATGGTGGGAAAATTCGACCATCATGGTTATAGTAGCTATTCTCTCTACGATCTCGCTAATATTAGCTATTATAAATGGTTATCTTACAGGAATTCAATATAAGGAGTTATCCATTTCCAGTGCCTCCTCGGTTACGCTGGCCGTTCTGCCCTACTTGACGTTTTCACTTGTAATTTTATACGCAGGCAAGCTCATATCTAGGGCCATGGATAGGGACGTTAAAGTATGGCATGATGTACTAAAGATAGCAGCCTCGGTACTGGCTTACCTAGTTCTAAGCCAGCTTTTAAAGAACCTAGAGAACGGGATATATGCTATACAAATTCAGTCGTTTTATCTCCTGTTACTCTCATCGTTCTTACTTATAGCGACATATTTCGCGCTGAGTATCCTAGAGAAGTCGAGATTAACTAGGGGCTGACGACTAGCAACAACTTGTATGACCGGCTGGTGGCCATTTCTCTGAGGATACGAGTAATTAGAAAGCTTTTCCTGACCCTGTAGGTATAGACGACAAGTAGTAATGCCTACATTTACAGCGTTTCAGTCCTAGTATCTGTGAGATCCTCACTTCGAGTACTAAGGGAGGATATTTTAACTTACGCTGTTAATTGATTTAAGGTAAAGTTATGGCCACTCAATTCAGGATTGATACTCTCTCCAAGATAAGAGAGGAATTGGAGAAACAGAGATACCATCTGATAGGAGGGCATAGTGCCTACAAGAAGTGTCACTGGACTCATGAGGCCCTCACTAGTGGGAGATATTGCTACAAGGGGAAATTCTATGGAATAGAGAGCCATAGGTGTGTGCAGATGACTCCAGTTGCGGCCTGGTGTTGGTTCAGGTGCATACATTGCTGGAGGCTAGAACCAGAGGACATAGGCCTGGAGTGGGACGAAACCAAGATGCCTTACATGGACGATCCTGAGTATATAGTGGAGAGGTCAATTGAAGAGCACAAGAGGTCCGTATCTGGATATCTGGGCAGACAAGGGGTTGATCCAATTAAGGCCAGGGAAGCCTTAAAGCCATCTCACGTCGCTATAAGTCTGACGGGAGAACCCACACTATACGAGAAGGTTGGAGAACTAATAAGGGAGTATCACAAGAGGGGGATTACCACGTTCCTGGTGACCAGTGGCGTTAGACCTGACGTTCTTGCGTCGTTGGAAGAAGAGCCAAGTCAACTCTTCGTCTCCCTACAGGCTCCAAACGAAGAAAAACATAAGATGATAAACAGACCCATAGTTTCTAACTCATGGAACTTAGTCATGAGAACTTTGGATATTTTGCCCAGTTTCAGTTCACCCACAGTAATAAGGATGACGATGATTAAGGGCTTCAATATGAGCGATAGTGACGCTGAGGAATTCGCCAAACTGATTCGTTTTTCCTCTCCGACTTACGTGGAGGTTAAGGCCTACATGCATGTGGGACCATCCACATATAGGCTGACTAAAGACGCGATGCCTCGACACGGGGAAGTGAGGAAGTTCGCGGAAAAGCTAGCCGAATTGTCTGGATATAATACACTCTCAGAGCATGTGCCTAGCAGGATTGTACTCCTGAGTAGTATTGAGAGACCCATACAGATAGGTAAGGCATGGAATGAGAAATGGGACTGGAGAGCTCAAGACGTCCAGGACGATATAGAAGGAGAATATAAAGGGGCGGAGCTTGGCTGTACCGAGGAAGGCGATGGAGGGGAAAGATCATGAGTGAGGAATGCCTCATTGCTAAGATCGTTTATCTGTCTAACAAGGGATCTGAGGTAACACAACAGACTCTCGCTGAAGAACTAAAGATGTCGCAACAGACAATATCGAGGAAGCTCAGGGAGCTAGAGGAGAGGAGTTTGATAAAACGCTCGCTTTCCAAGGAAGGAGAGGTAATCAGAGTCACTGAAAATGGGGAGAAGCTACTTGAGGAATGCCTCAGTGTACTGAAGACGGCAATAATGACGTCTCACCTGTTAATAATCAGGGGGAGGGTCATCTCTGGGCTAGGAGAGGGTAGGCTCTTTCTAACGATGCCGTACTACGTTGAGTCGTTTAAGAAGTTTTTGGGTTTCGAACCCTATCCTGGAACTCTCAATTTAGCCATATATGATAGGGAATCGTTGGAAAATAGGCTCGCCTTAGATACCTCTAAGTCAATAAATATCCCTGAATATAGGGAGCAGAACAGAGTTTTAGGGGGAGTTAGGGCGTTTCCAGCCTCCATCAACGGATTGAGACCTGCAGCTGTGGTCTTTCCTCTCAGGAGCGTCCATCCCAAGAGCATCATTGAGGTCATATCACCTTATCATTTGAGGAAGGAATTGAATCTCAATGACGGTGACGAAGTTACAGTTGAGGCCTATGCATGATTGCAGAAACGGTTCGTTATCTCCTTAATTATTGAGGAAGTACTACTGTGAGGCCATTTATTTATCCTCTCTTTGAGTCTGAATATTTCAACCTTTATTCCTCGCTTATCCAATTCTTCTTTCAATTTGGTCTCGTCCACTCTCTGATCAGGCCCTAAGAATACGATATCTGGCTTCACCCTCTCCACACTTTTAAGGAAGTCATTTTCATCCCCCAAGAACGCCTCCTTTACATATTTGATGCTCCTTATAACCTCTAGTCTATGTTGTTCATCGTTGATTGGCTTTCTTCCCTTAACCTTCTCAGCGTTCTTATCCCTAGCCACTGCCACGTAGACATCGCCTAGTTGATATGCCCTTCTCAAAAACTCTATGTGGCCCGGATGTAGGATATCAAAGGTACCTCCAACGAACACCTTTTTCCTTGATTCCTCGAGGTAGTTTAAGGCGTCTAGGAGTCCTTCTGCGTACACAATATCAACTAAGGCAGTCTCTAGATCCCCCTTTTCCAGGTAGTACTTTGCGTCCTCTTTATACTGTATAGCTAACTGAACTATTTTGGGATGCTTAGATTCGGAAATCTGATTGAGAGTTCTCTCAACGCCATCTATGTACCTTAGTATCCTGTCCCTCAACTCAGACATTTCAGAGCTTCTACCTCCATGTCGTATAGGTTTCTGGCTGGGATTATTATTATGTGCGGGGGTTTGCCAAAGTCAGTCGCAAGGGCCTCGCTCATCCTCAAAGCCCTCATTCTCTCGTCTTGGCATCCAAGTCTCTCACCGATGACTACTAAATCGTCCTCAGAGATGACTCTCTCCTTGAGCTCATCTTCCATCTTGAGGAGGTAACTTATGGCTAACTGTGCGGTCATAACCATATCCTCCTTTAGGTCCAAGTAGACTATAGTATGGAGACCGCGATCCCTGTTCTGCTTTATTACGTTGTAAGGAGTAAAATCTAACTTTCCTGATACGGGGAAAGTTATCGTCACAGACTTACCGAACTTATACGACGAGAGCATGGATCTAGAAATTGCATAACAATGAACTGACAACCCAGGAATGACCTTAGCCTCATGTCCCCTCCTTACGGCTTCAGTAAATAAACTAACGTGAGTCGTGGCTATCATGGGATCTCCTACTGTAGCTATACACACGTCCTTACCGTTCTCGAGCTGGAGTAGGATTTCCCTTTCCCTTCTTTCCAGGAGATCTCTCGTTGCAGAGACTACCTTTTTCCCCGTGATCTCTGCCAAAGATTCGGGAGAGAGATCACAACTAAGAGAGGTGTAGAAGTCGAAATATATTACATCGCAATTTCTCAAGGTTTGCAACGCAGCGTTAGTAAGAAACCTTTTTGAGAGTCCCAGTCCTATGAAATGGATAGCTGACATGGGTTTTAACTAAAGGTCAGAAGTAAAAGGGTGTTTATGCTTGGTCTCATTGGTTGATGGAATAGAGATCCAGGGAGACTTACCAGTAGTTTACTCTAGGGCTCTGAATGCCGTAGTATTATCTGACGTTCATATTGGCTATGAGGAGGAAATGGCAAGTAAGGGTTTATTTCTGCCCAGAGTCCAGAAAAGGAGGTTCATGAAGATATACAAGAGTGCTATTGAAAATTTCAAAACAAACAGGCTAATAATTAACGGAGACATGAAACATAGGTTCAACGGACTTGGGAGACAGGAAAGGGAGGATCTGAATGACATCTTTAAGGACTTAAAGGAATCAGGTGTCTCAGTGAAACTAGTTAGGGGCAATCACGACAACTACATTTCCTTAATCGCTGAGAAGTTCGACAATGTGGAGCTTGTGGACGAGATAAGGGAAGGAGAATTAGTAATATTTCACGGTCATAGGGAGATAGAGGTCGAACCAAAGAGGGTTTACGTAATTGGCCACGAACATCCAAGGATAGCCATAAGAGATAAGCTAGGATTTTCCAGAAAATTTCCGTGTTTCTTAGTAACTCCTACAGATTTGGGGGGGCAAATCGTAGTGCTCCCCGCGATAGGCAGTTATCAAGCTGGAAATGACATAAGTCTCATGAGGAACAGTTACATGAGTTCACTCATGAGAGAACACGGTATCTTGGAGAAAGCTAGACCCTTCTTGGTCGTAGAGGGGGAGGGAATAATGGAATTTCCAGAACTCAGACTTCTGAAGAATATTATTATTTGAGGCCATATGTGTGGGGTAGAAGTACTTTTAAGTGGCCTTATATTAAGTAGAGCTAAATTCCTACGCCTAAGTTAAGAAGTCAGGAAAGAAGGAGTTTATAAAGCAGTATAAAAACTATATACTGGTGACTCAGTATTTCCAGCTCAGCGGCTTATAAGCCGATTATAAGTATTGAGAACATTGTAGCTACAGTTACTCTAGATCAGACATTGGATCTATATGCTATGGAAAGAAGCGTCCCTAACGTGGAGTATGATCCTGACCAATTTCCGGGACTCATCTTCAGACTCGAGAGCCCAAAGGTCACTTCCCTGATATTCAAGTCTGGGAAAATGGTCGTCACTGGCGCCAAAAGCACGGAGGAGCTCATAAAGGCGGTTAAAAGGATAATAAAGAGTCTCAGGCGGTACGGTATAAGAATAGGTGGTAAACCTAAGATCCAGATACAGAACATAGTGGCCTCAGCCAACATGCACGTGCACGTGAACCTGGATAAGGCAGCATTTCTTCTGGAGAACAACATGTATGAGCCAGAACAGTTTCCAGGTCTCATATTCAGGATGGACGACCCTAGAGTTGTCCTACTGATCTTCAGTAGCGGTAAGATGGTGATAACTGGGGCGAAGAGAGAAGATGAGGTCTATAGGGCGGTGAAAAAGATATTCGATAAGTTGGAGTCCCTCGAGTGTATAAAGCCGATAGAGGAAGAGGAGGAATTAGAAATTTAAAGGTAATGAGAACAAGGAGTACTGAAGCCTCATGGGACTAAAGAAGGGGAAGTACGTTTACGTTGAACTCGACAAATCTAGGTTCGCCAAGTTGAGAGTTCTAAAGAAAAGAGACGAAAAGTCTCCAGATAGATATATCATCATTAACAAAACCTTCGTGAGGAGACCTAGGAGTGCCACTGTAGTGAAACTGGAGGATTTACCTTTAGAGATCAAGGACAGACTGACGAATATGAAATGAATATTAAGGGAAAATTTGTTTTTGATATGGGGATCCAATTAATTCATGGCACCTAGAGCGAAAACCCAAATTGTGTCAAGGGTTAGCCAGATCTCCCTTGTGTCCCAACGCTTTCTCCATGAAAATTGCAACCCCCATGAGAAAGTTGTCAGATAAGTATCTTCCCATTAGCTGAACACCCACCGGCAATCCATTGTAGAACCCAGCTGGCATAGAAAGTGCAGGAACTCCTGCTAGGTTAGCTGTAACTGTACCCACATCCATGGCGTACATCTTTATGGGGTCATCTATCACTTCTCCGATCCTTGGAGGAAGTACGGGGGTCGTGGGGGAGACGAGTATGTCGTACTTGCTAAACAATTTCTCTACGGAATTCCTTATCAATCTCCTCACTTTCAACGCCTTAATGTAGAATTGCTCGTAGTAGCCAGCACTCAGGATAAAGGAACCAAGGAGTATCCTCCTCTTGACCTCCCTCCCGAAGCCCTCACCTCTATTCTTGCTATAAACCTCCCTCCAGTTACCCTCAACTAACGAGTTATATCCGTATCTAACTCCATCATAACGGGCTAGATTAGAACTAGCTTCTGACATGGCAATAATATAATACGTAGGTAGTACGTAATCGACTAGGCCTAGTTTGGTCTCCTCTGCTATAGCTCCCTCCGATACCATCTTATCTACGAACCCGGTAATCGTAGATGATACGGCCTTGTCTGAGGCTTCCAGGAGATCCGTAAGTATCCCCACCCTCACTCCCTTAACTGGTATGTTGATTGCCCCGCCTTGTGGAGCATAATCTATGGTAGTGGCATCCCTATCGTCTGGACCAGCTATTATAGAGAAGAGAAGGGCAAGGTCTTCTCCATTTCTGGCCATAGGACCTATCTGCTCCAGGCTGTTAGCGTAAGCAACCAGACCGTATCTGCTCACGGTTCCGTAGGACGGCTTCAGACCGAAAATGGACGTGAACGAGGCGGGAGTCCTTATGGATCCTCCTGTATCAGAACCTAGAGCGATTTCCACGAAGCCTGCGGCGATTGCGCTAGCGCTCCCTCCTGAGGATCCGCCAGGAGTACGGGTCAGGTCCCAGGGATTTCTGGTGGGTCCGAAATAGCTCGTCTCAGTTGTTGAGCCCATGGCGAACTCGTCCATATTGGTCTTACCCAGTATCACCGCTCCCTCTTCCTTCAGTCGTCTGATCACAGTGGCATCGTACGGGGGGACATAGTCCTCCAGCATCTTGGAGGCGCACGTAGTCCTTATTCCGTTGGTGGATATGTTATCCTTAATTGCTATGAGGACGCCAGATAACTTGCCCTTCCCCCTTAGTGACGCCTTCACGTCGTTGAGAACCTCCTCCTCTTTTCGCAGAGTTATGAACGCTCTTACCCTTCCTTCTACTCTCTCTATCCTCTCGAAGCTTCTCCTCACGTAGTCCTCTGGACTCAAGTTCCCAGATGACAGGTCGTTTATTATATCCTTGATCACGCCTAACCACCGGTCGTACTGGGCCCTATTATATATCCGTCCTTCTTCTTCTTCGCGTTCTTGATTGCCTCGTCTCTGGGAAGGGGATCTCTGGGTTGATCCTTTCTAAGCCTACCTTGGCTCAGGGGATGGAACATAGGTTCCACGTCCTCCAAGTTTATCTCGTCGATCTTATTGAAGAAATCCAGGATCCTCGACAAATCCTTTACTATCTCCCTCCTCTCCTCTGGGGACAACGAGATCAGTGCCAGCGACTCTAACTTTCTCACGAGTTCTTCGTCCACACTAACCTTCAACTTGAAACACTCGTATCTATCCAGTTCAGGTAAGCCTTTAAACCCTCCTTTATTTCTAGGACTAGGATCTCAGGTAACTCGTAGGGGTGAAGCTGTCTGAGTCTCTCCATTAATTGTTCTAACCTATCTGAGTTCGTCTTTATTAGAGCGATGATCTCCTTGTCTTCCGTTACATCTCCCTTCCACCAATAGATCGAGGTCAGGCCTGGTATTAAGTTGACGCACGCAGCTAATTTCTCCTTGACCAGGACTCTAGATATTTCCTTTCCTTTCTCCAGGTCAGGTAGGGTGGTTATGACCAGAAAATACTTTCTATCCATGTGATTAATATTTAGATCAAAGAGGAAATAAAGATGATGAACCTTAACGATCTCCTGAACCTGGAGATAAAAGGTCTGAGGGAGGCAGTCAACATGGGAGTGTCTGAGGCCTCCCTCTTGGGAGCCGAGCTCTTAGGTCTAACTCTAGATAACGGTGTGGGATTGGTTCTGAGGGTGACCCCTGACGAGAAAATCAGGCAACTTCTCGTCGTGTCCCAGACGCAACTCCCCAGAGAGGTCTTTGCGGTGTTCGTGAGACCAGACGGCATCAAGTTGCTAATTTATAAAATTGAAGAGATAAAAGAACTAGGGGAATTGCTGGGCAGTGGAAGAGAAGTGATCTACGTGGAAGTGATAAAGGGTGACCTGGAAGACTTTCTACTTGAGGCACTTGACAGATGAAGATCTGAGACTATTGGAGGGCTTCTCTGATTACCTTGGAAAGGAGACCCAAGGTCACAAGTTCGTCCTAAACTTAAAGAGGGCAACAGCTCACGGACTCTCGTCACAGGAGGTATTAGAGATCCTAGACAAGTTTGGAGTTCAACTCTCACAGGAGGAGAGGAGAGAACTCCAGGAATCCCTCGACTTTGACGTATTCTTCGAACTGGAGGGAGACAAGCTCATCGTAAGGGCTAAGGTAGATCTCTCTCAGGTTCTGAAACGCTTCAGGGTCTCTATACCCTATGATAGGCTTAGGAGAAGATTTGTGACTCATCCTTATTATTATCACATTCTCAGGAGAATATTTAAGTCCAGTTCGCTGAGGGTAAGGGGGTTAGATCTTTCGTTCTCAAACTTTCAGGTCGGGCTTAACGTTGAGTTGAGGGAATATCAGAGGGAAGCACTGGATGCCTGGAAGAGGAACGGGATGAGAGGCGTAATTTCCCTTCCTACGGGGGCAGGCAAGACTCTGATCGGTTTAGGGGCAATTCGTGAGGCTGGATCTTCAACTCTGATAGTCACCTTCACAAATGAGCAGTTGCGTCAATGGCTAGACTCATTGAAGTCGTCCCTTTCAGGCACCCCTAAAGTGGGTATATTCTACAGCGAAAAGAAGGAGATATCTCCAATTACCGTTACTACCTACCAGTCAGCCATAAGGCACTTGAAGGAGCTTTCCCCCAGCTTCAAATTGTTAATAATAGACGAGGCTCATCACCTTCCTGCGGAGAAGTTCAAGAACATAGCACTGGGACTCGTAGCCCCCTACAGGATGGCACTTTCAGCCACTCCCTTCAGGAGCGACGGAAAACACGTGGAGCTATTCAGACTGATGGGGGGTCTAGTCTATTATAAGCCTTTAGAGGAGTTAGTGAGCAGGGGATATCTCGCAAACTTCAGAGTGATTCAGGTGAAGTTACCCCTCACAGTTCAAGAGAGGGAACGATACACAACACTACTGACTAGGTTCAGGTCCCTATCTAAGGGTAGAACGATGAGGGAACTGGTTAACGCTCTGCAGAAAGGGGATGTGGAAGCGGCAGAAGCACTGAGAGTTCACAACGAGATGCGTATGTTAACCGCTTTGACTCAGGCGAAGTTGAATAAGATAAGAGAGATCGTTGAGCTCAATAAGGAGAAGAAAGTTGTGATCTTTACGCAGTATGTAGAGCACGCAGAGACAATATCGAGGTTTCTAGGATCTTTACTGCTCACAGGAAAGATGAGTAAGGGAGATAGAGTTAGAGTCCTTGAAGAGTTTAAGGAGAGCAAGAAAGGTGTGCTAGTCCTCACCACTGTTGGAGATGAAGGGCTTGATATTCCAGACGCAAACGTCGGGATAATAGTAGCTGGAACCTCTTCCAAGAGGCAGTTCATTCAGAGGCTAGGCAGGTTGCTTAGGAACAGCTCTGGAGATAAGACTGCAATCCTGTACGAACTGATTACTCAAGGAACCTCTGAGGAATATCAAGCCAAGAAGAGGAAGTCCATAACCATGGAGGAGATGTTCTATTCGCTACTAGATGACGACACGAAGAAGAAGAGTGAATAGGCTAAGGGAAGGAGTATATTATGATGGTCTTCGGTGTGAAGGAACACTTTCCCTCTTTTAGCCGAGAGGAGCGGTGTTCTGGAGACCGAGACCACTGGAGTCCCTACAGGTGACGGATCTACTACGAATTTAGTGGAACCTAATATCCTACGTGCCACAAAGGCTGGAAGAAAGTCAGGACTGAGCACTTCAAGGTCACCTGAGACCTCCATTTTCCCTCTCAAGATTATGGGTTCCTGCTCTCCTACTACCACTCCGTCCACCCACGCAGGAGAAGTGATAACGCTCTTGCAACTATCACTGATTACTGACAGTGGAGAGTAGACCCTCTGCCTACCTTCTACGAGAAGGGTTACAGGTTTAATAATTACTATATCCCCTTTCCTCACTAGGTCAATCTCTCCTGGTTTACATACTTTCCCTTGGAAAATATAGGGCATTTAAACGCTTAAAGTGTAGCAGGCATTAAATTTGTTGATGAAAGGACTTGTAAGGTCTGAGTAGTGATGATAAACCAGGCTGTGTTGACCATGAGGTGGCCAAAGAAAAGGGAAATGGTAGTCTATTATCTACTCTGGAGGAAGTTTAAAGAAAAGGAGTTTACCCCCCTAGACGCTTATGCGTGTCTCGAGCCTTATTTCTCTAGGAAAGTGGCCAGATCTACATTGAGATATCTCTCCAGAGTGGGGCTCCTCCTAGATAGGGAGGGAAGGATTACTATTGTACCACTCGACGAATTCCTATCTCAAGTCAGCTATCCGTATTTATTAAGGAGGGCTATTCTTCGTCGTAGAACTCGAGGATGACCTTGACCTTCACTTCCTGTTTGGAGAGTGGAGGGATCTTCTCTCCAAAGTCAACTCCTACAGAAACTGGATTTCCCATGGAGTCTGTGAACTTTACTTCGGCTACGTAGTGTTTCTTTGGGCCTTGTGTCATCATATTCATAAGTTCTGAATAAATTCTGGATAAGGCCATCTGAAAGGCTATAGGGCTAGACAGGTCCTCCGGTCTGAGTTGAATAGAACCTATGCTCCCCATGATTTCTCCTATTTTTGCCTTTCCCTCAAATTCTACCCTGTGGGTAGGCTGACTCATAACTATCCAGTAGAAATACTCACGCGACATTAATTAAGTGAGCGGTTCCCACTAAGGAGTGCACCTAAAAAACGCTTTTTGACACTTTATGCCTTCTTTTTGATACTTATCTCTATTGTGGAAACTCTGGACTGTCTACCGTCTTGGCTGGTAACTACCTGGCTGCCCACTCCGATGGACTTTATCTCTATCTTGTCGGGAAGGAATCTGTTCCTGACGATCTCTACAGTATCTACAGCCTTGCTTATTGCTCTTCCCCTTGCCTTTATGATTATCTCTGGAACACCCTGGTTTAGCAGGGTTAGGGCAGCTAGTACATAGTTCATTACTGGTTTCTTGCCCACCAAGACTACGTTACTTGGAGTTGGAGATGTTCCGCTCATTTTACCACCTTTTTGCGTTGATAAGGAGACAACATAAGTTAAAAAAGTTATTCTGGGGCCCGCATTTTCGTCCCAAGAGATCGGTAAGTCATGAATGTTCGGTTGCGTTTTTCTTTTTATAGGTCAGGCATAGACTACAAAAATGTGACCTTTAGGTTTGGACATTTTAGTGCAAAACAGGTATCATGACCCTAAGATACAAGTTTGATATCATAAACCCGCACCCCCTCATAGAGCAGGCCAGGAAGTAAGGAGGGGTTGGTCTTTCATAGGGTTTCATGAAATTTCATGGCTACCCTCGTCCTCATACCCTTATTTTCCTCCTCATCCCGTCTACGGGACTAACTCCCCTTGAGAGAGTGTCCCGAACGCAAATATTTGAATGTTCAAAACGTGATAGAAACGTCGAATTATAGTCTAATAGGAACAAGGTGAATATATCTTTCAAGATTAGGGTAGATCTTCGATTTGTTGTAAGATAAAATAACTTATTGTTAATGAAAACTGACTTTCCGGCAGACCCCTCACTACCCCAGTAGAGTCGAGGTCGCCCGTCTGACCCCTCGTTTAGGTCGTGAGCTCCTGTTCGGGGACCCGTGATGGCACAAAGGTGTAGATCAGGGAGTTGTAGACTAGCGCTGTGACGTAGACGAAGGGCTCTGCCCCTTCCCTGTCGACCGCGTAGGGCCTCCAGTACTTCTTGAGGAAACTGAAGAACTCCACGTACCTCCTGAAGCTGGGGAAGCCCACGAGCCAGGTCTTCCCCTGGGAAACCCCTGTCTACGACCTCGTATCCTGGCAGGGAGGAGGCGACCTCGTTGTCCGGGAAGTTGGCCAGCTCGACCTGGACCCGGTGGACAAGCATGGTGGGGAGATCGCGACGAGGACCTTGAAACCGAAGTGGCTCCTGTTCCTCTTCTTGGTGAACTCGCCCTTGAACCTCCTCCCGACCTTCGACCTCAGGACCAGGTAGAGGAGCTCAGCTGCCTCCCTGACCTTGCCCTGCCTCAGGCTGACCTCGAACTTCTTCCTCAACGTCTCCCTGTCGTCTTGCCGAAGGGGACCTCCACCGCGAACGAGTCGACAGCCCAGAGCTTCCCGTGGATGGCGCTGCTGGGCAGGTAACCCTCCAGCTTCGCCAGCTCCCCCTCCAGCTCCCTGACGTACTCCAGGAAGACCTCCTTTACCCCCCAACCGCTTAGCCCTCCTGTGCAGCTCAGACTTAGACAATGGCCTACCTAGGAACCACCTGACCATCTGGTCGTGCTCGTAGTAACCCCACACGTCCATGTAGGAGCACTGCCACACGACCGTGAGGATCAGCGCCCTCAGCGTGAGCGTGTCGACGTTCAGGAAGGCAGCGAACGTGCTCAGCACGTAGTTCAACTTCAAAAGAGTTTTATGCCTGCCGCCAAGTTCTCTTGGGGGAGGTCGTGGTACCACGGTTTCATGTCGGGTCGAGTACTACCGCCTTCTGTCCCCTTTAAGTATTACGAAGGGCAGTCCCCGACGAGGAAATTCAGAATTTCTCGATAACTTTTACTTGGAATGAATTATTAACAAACAAGCTGAACATAGATTTATTCAAATATTCTCGCTTGGGACACTCTCTTGAGAACATGGGAAGTTTCATTGGGTGCCTTCCTCCAACCTCGCATCGCTCATAGACTTCAAAGTGGCACTCTCCAAATTTTTGTTTGTGTAAAAGGTCATAAATATTAATTATATGAGGTCAGGGACAAACGGTGAGGATTAATATTTAGGGGCGATTCACGGATCCATTGAGAATAGCAGTTTTATGTTATCACGTAATGCAAATTCTACCTTATCATTACTAAGTTCTCATGGATTCACGACTAATTACTCTAAAAGGAGTTAAATAAAGTGAATTTACAATGGAAACCTGAACGGTCCATATTTAGTGTCATGAAGTCCTAAGAAGCCAGAACTCCTCAAATTTCGAGTAACATCTGGTTATCTTCTTTTTAAACTTCACCAGTCCCTAAGTTGAGAACTAATGATAACTTCAGTGTTCCATAGTACGTGCCCAAATTGTCAAGGTCCTCTTGAAGACTTCAGAGCCCTTCAAGGTCTTCCTTGTACGAATTGCTTACCCGGTGAGTGGAGCGCCTATGCAAACCTGCCCATCGAGGAGAAATCCAAAGTGATTTACAACCTGCTGGTCAACAACGGGAAGTTGGCCAGATATTGGGAGCTCTATTACACGCTCGAGGCTCACAAAGAGATGATCAACTATTTCAAGGAGGTCACCGGTAAGGAACCTTGGTCTCTCCAACGCTTGTGGCTAAGGAGATTAAGTGAAGGAGATAACTTTTCGCTGTCAGCTCCCACAGGGATGGGTAAGACTACTACTCTGATCGTCCATTCGGCCTACCTATCTAAAAACGTACTCTACCTAGTTCCCACCAAATCGTTACAGGAACAGATCTGCAACAGGTTGGGGGAAATAACTAGTGTGAGTTGTGGATCCATGAATCCCAACGCCGTATCTGTGCTCACGGTGAGTTACATAAATAGGAATTTCCAGGCTCTATCGGATTACAGACCCAAGTTCATAGCTGTGGACGATGCTGACTCCATCATCAAGAGTGGTAAAACTACAGATAAGCTGGTCCAGCTCATGGGAATTCCTAAAGAGGTCTATGAAGATGCCATGAGGCTGGTCAGACTCAGAAGGCTCCTGGTACTCAGGGAGAATAAGGAAGAGCTAATGGAGAAATTGAACGATCTTGAAAATAAAATAAAGTCTTTTTCTGGGCCTATAGCCCAACTGGTAGTTGCGAGCGCGTCTTTAAGACCTAAGGGGATCAAGCAGAAAGCCCTAAGACATATATCGGGTTTTGATATCTCTACGGCACAGACCTACGCCAGAAACATTGTAGATTCTTTTACAACATCTTCCTTGGAGGACGTCGTAGAGAGGATGGGCCCTGGGGGACTAGTGTTGGTATCAAGGGAATATGGGAAGACAGTAATGAGAGATATAAAGGATAGACTAGATGGGATGGGGTTTAAGGTCGGTCTGGCCATAGCTGGGAGGAAGTTCCTAAAGGATTTCTCAGAAGGTAAGACTAACATCCTCGTAGGGTCTGCCTCCTATTACGGAGTGGCGGTGAGGGGAATAGACGAGCCCAAAGCACTAAAGTACGTCGTGTTTTATGGTGTCCCTAAATCCAGAGTAAGTGCTAGGGACGCCATAAAGAACCCATACACTTTACTCAGGGTGGCCAGACTCTTGGGGTTTGAGGTTCCGGAGGAGGAGATCCTCACTTTATCTCCAGGTGAGGCTCAGGCAATTAAGATATCCATACTTCAGAATCAGAAGCTGGAGGGTAGACTAGGCGAGGTTCAGCAGAAGGTAATGGGGTTGATAGAGGAGGTCAGTGAGGCCCTAAGCAGAATTGAGGACAATATCGTAGGTGAAACCTTCCTCCTGACCAGAATGGGACGTGAAGTTTACTTACAATATCCAGATGTCATAACATATCTGCAGGGTTCCGGCAGGAGTAGTAGGCTATTAAATGGAGGCCTTACCAAGGGCCTTAGCGTAGTAATAGTGGACGACCAGATATTATTCGAAATATTTAAGAAGAAGATGAATTATATTATCCAAGGATTTCATCCAGAACGCTTTGAATCCCTAGACCTGAAGGGCCTTAGGGAGGAAATCGAAAGAACGAGAGAGGAGGGAGGGAGGAAGATAGAAATAAGGACTGGGCTCATGGTAGTAGAGTCACCCACAAAAGCCAGGACTATATCTAAGCTTTTCGGCCTCCCCTCTAGGAGGTTCGTTGGAGGAATTCCAGTCTACGAGACCGTCATAATGGATGGTAACCAGGTCTTTGTTATGGACGTGGTAGCCAGTAAGGGTCACGTCACTGACCTAACACTAAATGAACGCGGTATTTACGGAGTAGAGGTCAGGGACAGAAAAATAGTTCCCCATTACTCGCCTTTGTATAGATGTCTCAACTGCAGGAGCTCTGTTAGTAAAGAGGTAGAAGTATGCCCCTACTGTGGATCCACACTAGTTACATCCACTCTCACCTCCATAAATGCCCTGAGGAAACTCTCCCTAGAGGTAGATGAAGTGTTCCTGGCAACCGATCCTGATGTGGAAGGAGAGAAAATAGCTTTCGATATAGCAGTTGGACTAGTCCCCTATAACCCAAGGTTGTGGAGAGTGAAGTATCATGAAGTCACCAGGACTGGTATCTTGGAAGCTCTACGTAATCCAGCTAGTCTGGATTTGAAGACCGTGGAGAGTCAGATTGTCAGGAGAATAGAGGATAGGTGGATTGGGTTTGAGCTAAGCAAATTGTTGAGGATCAAGTTCGGCGAAAGAAACCACGGTGCAGGGAGAGTACAGACACCCGTGTTAGGTTGGATAGTGAGGAGGACTCAGGAATATAAGTCCAATATGGGGTGGGTAACATCAATAAGGATAGGAAATTACTTCCTAAGGGAGTTCTCTAAAGACAAATGGATTCCTAAAGAAGACGAGGCAATGATCTCAAAGATAGGGGAGAGGGAGGAGCTACTGGATCCACCACCTCCCTTCTCCACCGACGAACTCCTAGTAGAGGCCTACAGGCAATTCAGGTTACCTGCAGAGAGGGTAATGAGAATTGCTCAGGATCTCTTCGAGAGCGGACTCATAACGTATCATAGAACCGACAGTCATCATATATCGTCGAAGGGAATAGAGATAGCAAAGGAATATCTTCAGAGCAAGTCACTCCTTGAGGACCTCAGGCCCAGGAGTTGGGGGCAGGAAGGAACCCATGAGGCAATAAGGCCCACTAGATCCTTTGATGTGGAGATGCTCAAGAAGGAATTGGGAGAAAATCCTTCGCTTCATACAGTCAAGTTCACGTGGGCTCATTTCGCCTTGTACGACTTGATTTTCAGAAGATTCATAGCCAGCCAAATGAGGGAATCGGTGGCAAAGTTTTCGAGGTATGAGATCAGCCTGGATAATAAGAAGTGGGACGTCGAGTTGCTCACTGAGATGAGGGATGGCTTCTCTAAAGTGTATAGCTATAGAGTTTACGCAGTACCTGAGGGAAGGGTTAAGGTAGAAGTCTCAACTTATAGGGGATCCAGTTCCAGGCTCCTAACCTATGCTGACGTGATAAAACAAATGAAAGAGAGAAGGATCGGAAGGCCCAGCACATACGCTAAAACTCTACAGACCCTCCTGCGCCATGGCTACGTTGTAGAGAGCAAGAGAAAAGCAGTACTGATAGCTACCAAAAAGGGGATCGAGGCTTACAACTTCCTGTCCAAGTTTCCCGAATTGGTCTCTGAAGAAGTTACAGCAGAATTATTGAATAGGATGGACATGATCTCCCTAGGAAACTTAGAAGGGACAGAGGTCCTGCTCGACCTCCTGGCGCAGGTGGAGAGTCTAGAAGCCCTTCCTGAGTTTAAACAGGAGATATGAGATTCTCCTCTTCTCCTTTACCTCACTTCCTATGTTAACGCCCTCCAATTTTACTCCGTCTCCCAGTTTGTCCTTAAGCATGTTGTATATATCGACGGCTCTATCAATCTCCCTACCGTAACCCTTGAGTTCCACGTCATTAACTCCCTGGTTGAAGGAACTAATTATCTCAAGTACCTGATCCTCTATAGACTTGTTACGACTAACCACGAACTGAACGACCTTACTGCTCACGTTAATCACTGCATCTCAACACAAGACTCAAGAAATAAATCTATTGGATTGGTTATGAGAATGCGTCAGTAGTGTTAACACTTATTCGAGAGTTCATGTCATTAAGTGTTTTCATTAAATCGGCTCCTAACATCTAGCTTAGGGAGGGAGATTTGTTCTATAATTGTGTACACAATGGATATAATTGGTCTTTATGCAATACATTTTCGATGCCAGGAGGGAGCTAGAGGTTCCAGAGATGCTACGGAGGTATCCTGTCATAAGGGTCAAAGCCATCACGTTTAGGACTAATCAGGAACACGGGCCCATATCATTAGCTCAAATTTAGGGCTCTCATCATCATGTTTACGTGTATTTCATGTTCTGTATATAAGCTGAGGCGTTGAGTAGAAGGTAGGGAATCACATCTCTCCTAACGAAATAGTACCTGGGAGACATATTGCATACCATTGGATCCACTGGATCGACTATCTTTAGTTCCCCTATCTCATCCATGGGGATTTTCTTAGTGAAATCCTCAGGATTTTCGAGGATCTGATTTGGCTTGAAGATGACCTCAGAAGTGCTACTACCATGGAGGGGTCTCAGCGAGGCTATCAGAGTCTCCTCTCCATTTATGGGGGCAAAGGAGGTGTAGAACTCATCTGAACTAGCGAAGGTCTTCAATTCGTCTATAAGGCACCATCTAGTTTCCCTGCTGTCCACATCTATGAAGCTAGTCACCCTATATTTTGAGTCTGCTCTCCGCATCTGTTTTAGCTTTACTTCGAGGCTCTTGGGAGGAATTGATAGAACTTCTGACAGCTCACTCAACGTGTACGCGCCTCCCTTGAGTACATCGTAAAGCAGAGCTTGTATCCCTGATATCCACGGTCTTATGGGAGCGTGAGAGAGCACTGCTTCTCCGAGGGGCGTTGAAGGCTCTACATGAACAATCCTGATCTCTCCCTTCCTCAACTTATCGATGAAACTTAACGTCTTTTTGATGCTGAAATACCTCATCACTGTCTGTCTGAGAGCCTCCCTAATCACTAGGGAGTCTTCCCTCGGATCTAGCTTCCCTATCTTTCCGAAGCTCACTTGGATTTCCTTCTGCACTGACACGAATAGTGGGGACCTGAGTATTGCCTTGAGTATGAGCCTCTTCAACCTATTTCCTTTAACGTTGAGTAGCTCATCTAGGAGATCCCTCTCCGTCACACTGATGGAAAACCCATATATTGAGGCCCTGGCGTAGACGTTGAGCGAATGTTTAGACGTGGCCACGTAGAGCAGCATATGTGCCAGAGTATTGGCCACCTTCTCGTCGATCAGTGTGGAGTAAACGGTCTCGTTACCTATCTTCTCTACATATACTATAGATGAATTGGGTAGAGGGGCCCCCCTTGTAAGGTAGGGCTCCATAAGTTTACTCAGCTCTTCCCTAGATTTTTGATCTAAGACTTGAGACTTGAGGGAATTATTGAAGTCGCTTAGGATAGACTGGATCTCCATAGGCAGCAAGTGAGACTTTGGAACTCCTTCACCCTTCCAAACTGGTATCTCTCCTTCTCCTCTCTCTGCTGGGACTAACTCTATGCTTAACTTCCCGTTATGTATTTTGGAGACTCTCCAGAGTTTACCTCCAATCCTCAACAGATCCCCTGGTCTGATATGTTTGTAGACATAAATTGCGTCTATCTCCCCTATTGGCCTATCGTTATATCTTAAAACGAACGTATCATCGTTATTTATTAGCGAAAAGAATTCGGAGAAGCTTCTGGACCAGGAGAAGTTCCTATCCTTCTTGAATGTCCATATACGGAAGAACGACTTACCTAACCTCAGTTCGTCCCCTTCCCTTTGGATCAAGTTATTTTTGGCTAGGTAATCTAGAAGCCTTTGGAAGTCGCTTCTTTTTAGTTTCCTGTATAGGAAGGAGGACGTGATGACCCGATACACTCTCTCGGCATCGATAGAAGAATATTGAAGAACCATCCCCAGGATCTCTCTTGATACTACATCTAAGGGGCTACCGTTCCTGGGACTTTCTACTACTCCCTTCCTGGAAAGGTTGTATATGGCTAGGGCCTCCAGGCAATCGAAGTTTTGGACACATATGATCTCTCCCTTAGGTATTCCGCCTACGCAGTGACCACTTCTTCCCAGTCTCTGGAGAAATGAAGCTACGGAGGGAGGAGGTCTGTATAATACTATTTTCTTAATCTTACCCACATCTATACCTAGTTCAAGGGTCTTCGTACAAAGGACTGCCTGGGCCTTACCTGCCCTAAGGCTCTCCTCCGCTGTCGCCTTTGAGTCTCGAGAGATTGAGGAGTGATGAACGTATATGTTACTCTTACCCAGCCTCTCAAGCTCTTCATGAAGGCGTTCAGTAAGGAAACGGGAGTTGGTGAAGATCAGTGTAGGAGGTTCTATGGATTCCTCTATAGCTTTAGCAGAGTCTGACCAAACGTTATTTCCCTCATCGACCTTCCTCACCACGAGACTGAAGTCCTTCTTCTCATCGATCTTCACTATGGACCTCTGCCTTGTGGATGAACCAAAGAGGGTTGAGGCTACAAACTTGGGATTACCTACGGTGGCAGAAAGACCTATCCTCTGGAAATCAGTCCCTGAGAATTCCTTAAGTCTCTCGAGAAGGATGAAGAGCTGAGCACCCCTCTTAGAGCCCACTATTTCATGTATTTCATCCACAATGACCCATTTAACATTCTTGTAGTTCTCCCTGAATCTTGAGGCCCAATCTAAGTCTATCTCAAGACCCTCGGGTGTGGTTACTAATATGTGGGGTACCCTCTTGAGTCTTTGGTTCTTCTCCTTTTGAGGCACTTCTCCATGCTTCCTGTTGACAAGGAGACCTAGCTTAGACGCCCACCAGTCTATCCTTATCGTTATATCGTTGATCAAGGCCTTTAATGGAGTAATGTAAAGCAATGAGACTGGTTTACACCCCTCATCCATCATCTTGCTTAGGATGGGCAAGATAGCTGCCTCAGTCTTACCAAAGCCAGTCGGAGCTATGATAAGGGTATTACGACCTTTTAGGATGGGCTCTAATGCTAACTCCTGAACCTTGGTCATCGTAGCCCAATTCCTCTCCCTCATCAGGGCAGCGACTCTATGATGTAATCCATTACTGTTCATTAACTTCACCATGTTTAGGCGGCGTCGAATAGTAACTGCTAGAGTTATTTTTAAAAATATAAAATCAGCCCTCATAACCATGCAAGAAACTCACGAGTGTTTAACGTGTGGAAGACCCTTCCCTAGAGGACAAGGGGTCACGCTTAGCGTCTCGGGGAAAAATCTAGAGTTTCACAGCAAATCCTGTGCATATAGTTTCATGAGAGAATTGCTGTACTCCCTAAAGGAGGACTGCCTTACTTTGCCTCTGAGGGAAGTTTTGGCAAAGTATGAAGAGAAACTGGAACAGAGTAAGAAGAAGGCTGAGAAGAAGATCTGATGGAAAAGGTAACATCCTTCGTCCCTTCTAGGGCTGGGAGGCATTACCTCCACTCCCGTGACGGCTAAACATGACCTTCAGTTGGATGAGATGAGACCAATTAGGATCCTTCACTGTCCTAACTTGAAAACCAAGGGATCAGTGTAGCTCTGGTCATCACTCACTCAGGGTCCGCCACACTCATCAACACTCATGAGAGCAATTTTATTAGTTAAAAAGATTAGATCATATCTGAATCGACCATGGACGTTTCTTTAAAACGTGTCAGTTCGTATGAGTGGAAAATAGACAAGACAGGTTGTATGAGGGTTCCGGTGTCCGTCTTCGCTGATGACGTCCTTATAGAGAAGATGAGACAGGACATGACTTTGAGACAAGCGGTTAATGTGGCGTGCCTCCCCGGGGTACAAGAGTCCGTGTACGTTCTTCCTGATGGTCATCAGGGATACGGATTTCCCATCGGGGGGATAGCAGCAACTTCCATAGAAGAAGACGGTGTAGTGAGCCCGGGGGGGATAGGATACGATATAAACTGTGGCGTGAGGTTGCTGAGGACGAACTTGGATTACAATGACGTTAAGCCCAAGCTGATAGAACTCGTAGAGGAGTTATATAGGAACGTTCCCAGCGGAGTGGGGAGCGAAGGCAAAGTGAAGCTTAGTCAACAGGAGTTGGACAACCTTCTGAGCGAAGGAGTGAAGTGGGTTACAGATAAGGGCTACGGTTGGGCTGAGGATATGAACAACATAGAGCAGAGGGGTAGTTGGGACTTGGCGGATCCCAGTAAAGTCAGTAGTGTAGCTAAACAGAGAGGAGCATCGCAGTTGGGGACGTTGGGTGCCGGAAACCACTTCCTAGAGGTACAGGTGGTGGACAAGATATATGACGAGAGGGTAGCTAAATCCCTGGGGATAACCAGAGAGGGACAAGTTACCGTGATGGTACATACAGGGTCTAGGGGTTTAGGTCATCAGATAGCCAGCGACTACCTCCAAATCATGGAGAGGGCCATGAAGAAATACGGCATCCAGGTTCCTGACAGGGAGCTGGCAGCCATCCCCTTCAATAGTAGGGAAGGGCAAGATTACTTCAGGGCCATGGTTGCTGGTGCAAACTTTGCTTGGAGTAACAGACAACTCATAACCCACTGGGCCAGAGAGAGCTTCGGAAAGGTCTTCAAGGTTGATCCAGAGAAGCTAGACCTCCATATCATTTACGACGTGGCTCATAACATTGCCAAGATTGAAGAATACTCGATAGATGGCAAGAAGAAGAGGGTATTGGTTCACAGAAAGGGGGCCACTAGGGCATTCCCGCCCGGAAGTCCAGAGATACCCGTAGAGCACAGAGAGACAGGTCAGGTGGTCTTGATTCCAGGTAGCATGGGGACCGCAAGTTATGTTATGGTAGGAGTCCCAGAGGGGAGGAGGACTTGGTTTACCGCCCCTCACGGTGCCGGAAGATGGATGTCTAGAGAGGCAGCTGTGAGGAATTATCCAGCCAACTCCGTAATAGGCTCACTTGACGAGAAGGGTATAATAGTTAGGGCAGCTACCAGGAGAGTCGTTGCCGAGGAGGCCCCTGGAGCCTACAAGGATGTTGATAGGGTAGCCAAGGTTGCCCACGAGGTTAAGATAGCCAAGTTGGTTATGAGGTTGAGACCAATCGGAGTGACCAAGGGATGAATAGGGACGAGTTACTTGCAGAGGAGATTAAGGACGTAAATCTGGATAGATTAAGGGAGGCTCACGAGTTCCTGGAGGTATATAACGAGATATACGGTTTCTCTGCAGAAGCGGTGTATAGGGGCTCCCTGCTCCTCAAGAGGATAGTCAGGGAGTGTGACCTGAGGTTTATCTCATTCACGGCTAACCTGATGGCTACTGGGTTGAGGGGTCTCATAGCCGACATGATAAGGAGAGGTTTCTTCAACGTCGTCGTTACAACGGGTGGAACTATAGACCATGATATAGCGAGGTCTTTTGGTGGAAAGTACTATAAGGGATCCTTTGAACTGGATGATGGAGAGCTCAGGAGATTAGGGATCCATAGGCTGGGAAACGTTCTCATACCCTTCGAAAATTACGGAGGAATCATAGAGAAAGTGGTGGGGGGAGTAGTCCCAGAACTGATCAAGGTGAAGAGGGAGTGGCCAGTCTATGAGCTTCTGTGGAAGTTCGGGGAGAAGATAAACGATGATAACTCAGTACTCCGGGCAGCCTATGAGACCAAGACCCCAATCATAGTTCCTGGAGTGGTGGACGGTAGTTTCGGAACGAACCTGTTCGTTCAATCTCAGTTCACTGGTTTCAGGATAAACCTCTTCGAGGACATGAGGTTGATAAAGGATATGGTCTTCTCCAGCAAGGTCGCTGGAGCCCTACTAATAGGAGGTGGAATAAGTAAGCATCATACCATTTGGTGGAACCAATTTAAGGATGGCCTAGATTACGCCATATACCTCACCACTGCCCAGGAATACGACGGGAGCCTGAGTGGAGCCAGGCCTAGGGAGGCAATAAGCTGGAACAAGATAAGGGAGAGAGCACAGCAAGTGGTGATATATGCCGACGCCACCCTCGCCCTCCCCATTATGGCCTTATCCTTATTAAGCTAACACCCTCAATAATATATCCATCATGGTGATTTAAGTGTCCTTAAAAGAGAAATTTACTAGCATATCGCCAGCCGAGTTCTTCAAGAGAAACCCTGAACTTGCAGGTTTCTCAAACCCTGCTAGGGCTATGTATCAGGCCCTACGTGAGTTAGTGGAGAACGCTTTGGACGCCACTGACGTTCACGGCATATTGCCCTCTGTAAAGATAAGCATAGACAGGGCTAGCCAAGAGAAGGAAATATACAGGGTCTCAGTTGAGGACAACGGAATAGGTATTCCTCCTCACGTAGTTCCAGACGCTTTTGGGAGGGTTCTCTACAGTTCCAAGTACGTCATAAGACAGACCAGGGGAATGTACGGACTAGGAGTTAAAGCAGCAGTATTGTATAGCCAGATGTATCAAGACAGACCAATTGAGGTAGTTACTTCCCCCATGGGGTCAAAGAGGCTCTATACCTTTAAGCTCAAGATTGATGTCACGAAAAACGAGCCAATAATATATGAGAAGGCCTCTGTAAACAACGAAACGGGATTTCACGGAACTATTGTGACCATGTATATCCTAGGAGATTGGATGAGGGCTAAGTCCAGGATTTACGAGTACGTCAAGAGGACTTACATCATCACTCCCTATGCAGAGTTCTTCCTGAAGGATCCGGAAGGAAACGTCGTCTTCTACCCGAGGCTTACCAACAAACTCCCAGAGCCTCCGAAGGAAGTCAAGCCCCATCCATATGGCGTGGATATAGAGCTACTGAAGAACATGATATCCAAGCAGAGGGATGACATTACAGTCAAGGAATTCTTGGTCAAGGAGTTTCAAAGCGTGGGTGAGAAGACTGCCCTCGGAGTCCTGGAGATGGCTGGTATAGACCCAAACAAGAAGGCATCTAAGCTAACCGACGACCAGCTCTCCAAGCTTGTGGATTCCATGAAGTCTTTTCCAGACTTCAGACCTCCGTCTCCTGAGGCTTTGTCGGTTATAGGGGCTGACCTCATAGAGCTGGGACTTAAGCAGACTCTCTCTCCAGATTACGTGGGGGCGGTGACCAGGAAGCCTAAGGCCTATCAGGGACATCCCTTCATCGTGGAGGTGGGACTGGCGTACGGTGGGAGTATACAACCCGCGGAGGAGCCTACCGTGCTCAGGTACGCCAACAAGATACCACTCATCTATGACGAGAAATCTGACGTGGTGTGGAAGGTTGTTGAGGAGATGGATTGGAAGAGATACGGCATAGAGGAGGAACAAATACCTCTGGTGGTCATGGTTCACCTATGCAGTACTAAGGTTCCCTACAAGAGTGCTGGGAAGGAAAGTATAGCGGACGTGGAGGAGATTGAAAAGGAGATACGGAATGGTATAATGGAAGCTGCGAGATCACTAAAAGTCTACATAACGGAGAAGAAGAGGGAGGAGGAGGCCAAGAAGAGGTTACTCACCTATCTAAAGTATATACCCGAGTTGGCCAGATCTCTGTCTACCTTTATGGTGAATGGAAAGAAAGAGGAGATGCCCAAGATACAGGAACAGCTACAGAACAAGATGATAGACCTAGTTGTGACTAAGCTCAATATTAAAGATAAAGACTTGGAACTCTTCAAATCCTACAGGGTTGAGACTCTTTGAGCGAGTTCGTTTCTAAGGTAGACAAGGAGGCTAGAGCTAGGGCGGCTGAGACTCTCAAAAAGAGGTTTCTAACACTGGTGGATCAACTGGAGAAAGGCGAACCTATGGTAATGGAGATCCCAAAGAGGACCCTCTCCAATACAGTTTATGATGAGCAGAGGAAGCTCCTCCTTCTCGGAAGTGAGAAGATGAAGAGGAGCTTCCTGGACATGAATGAGGCGAGGAGATTCATGCAGACAGTCCTTATGGGGAGTATAATTTACGACGCACTCATAAACGATGAGTATCCAACAATACGTGACCTGTATTATAGGGGTAAACACTCCATAGTCATAAGGGATCCTAAGGGGAAGACCCATGAGGAGAACACTTGGGACGAGCAGAAGGAGTCGGATAGCGTCATAATAGACATTGAGGTCTTCACCTCACTTCTCAGGGAAGAGATGCTGATCCTTAGCAAGGAGAAGGGAAAAGTGGTGGGAGACATGAGGCTCAGGAGTGGTAACGATATCATAGACCTGAGCAAGATGGGTCACGGTGCCTACTCAATTGAACCCACGCCAGACCTGATAGATTTCGTTGAGGTCAACGCAGACTACGTCCTAGTTGTGGAGAAGGACGCCGTATTCCAGCAACTTCATAGGGCTGGATTCTGGAGGAAGTACAGGGCAATACTCATAACTAGTGCAGGTCAACCGGACAGGGCCACTAGGAGGTTCCTGAGGAGACTTAACGAAGAATTGAAACTACCAGTCTACATCCTCACAGATGCCGATCCGTACGGGTGGTACATATACAGCGTCTTTAGGATAGGCTCTATATCCCTATCTTACGAGAGTGAGAGACTGGCCACGCCCGATGCCAAGTTTCTTGGAGTCTCCATGGGAGACATATTTGGAACCCCAAGGAAGAAACCCTACCTTAGCGAGAGGGAGAGGTCCAGCTTCATAATTAAGGCTAAGGAGACAGACATAAAGAGGGCCCTGGAGATAAAGAACTACGAGTGGTTCAAGACCAAGAGCTGGGAGGAGGAGATAAACGCCTTTCTCCAGAGAAAGGCCAAGCTGGAGATAGAGGCAATGGCCAGCAAGGGACTCAAGTTCTTAGCCTTCCAGTATATACCGGAGAAGATACAGACTAAGGACTACATAGGCTAATCAGCCGAGACAGGTTATTTCATCGATCAAACTGAATTGGGCTCTTCATCTACTCAATGTAACCCAAAATTTCGTTAAAAGTATTCTTCTTGCATACTCTGCAGTAGTGATAGATCGACTTCTGCCTGCTTATGTCGAAGCTAACGTTCAGTAATCCCTCCGTGTTACACGAGGTACACTTGATCTTCCAAGGCATACCAGTTATAAGCCACGAAGTCCAAATTAAAATTGCCGTGAAGAGTAAGCTAGCCTGATACGTGATGAGGGGCCAAAGCTCGGAGCACAAGAGTTAAATTCTAAGGCCTGACTCTTGATCTGAGAAGTAATGGGTATAAATTACACCACAGTAGGGGAGCTTAAGGAAGGTAGTTACGTAGTTATAGATGGTGAGCCCTGTAGAGTAGTGGAAGTCTCCAAGGCTAAGACGGGCAAGCACGGTAGCGCGAAGGCTAACATTGTCGCTGTGAGCATATTCACAGGGGCAAAGAAGACACTGATGGCCCCAGTGGACAACACTGTGGAGGTCCCCATAATCGAGAAGCATATAGGCCAAGTCATCTCTGAGCCTAGGGATAAGGTTCAAATCATGGATCTGGACACCTATGAGACTTTTGAGATAGATCTACCCACCGAGGAGGAGGTAAGGAGCAAACTGAGGAAGGATGCAGAAGTGGAATATTGGGAGGTAATGGGGAGGAAGAAGATAGTAAGGGTAAAGTGATTTGCTGGAGGGCATAAGGGACGCAGTAAGGAAGTTCCTTGGAGGAACAACCTCTTACGACGTCGCAGTAGACGAGTTCATAAAGGATTTACAGAAGGCCCTAATCTCATCTGACGTCCAAGTCAAACTGGTATTTTCTCTCACTAACAAAATTAAGGAGAGGCTGAAGAAGGAGAGCCCTCCGACTAGCCTGGAAAGAAGGGAATGGTTCATCAAGATTGTCTACGATGAACTCTCCTCTCTGTTTGGGGGTGATAAGGAACCTGAGGTCAATCCTGGTTCCCTCCCATACGTGATAATGCTAGTGGGTGTCCAGGGCACAGGAAAGACCACTACTGCAGGTAAGCTAGCGTACTTTTACAAAAAAAGAGGATATAAGGTGGCGTTGGTAGGAGCAGACGTCTATAGACCAGCGGCCCTAGAACAATTAATGCAGTTGGGAAAGCAAATAGGAGTTCCAGTTTACGGAGAGCCAGGAGAGAAGGACGCTGTAGGAATAGCTAAGAGAGGGGTAGAGAAGCTTCTATCGGAGAAATACGAGCTCATCATAGTGGACACTGCAGGAAGACACGGATATGGGGAGGAGGCCAAACTACTCGAGGAGATGAAGGAGATCTATGAGAGCGTTAAGCCCAACGAGGTAATTTTAGTCATAGACGCTTCACTAGGACAGAAGGCGTACGATCTTGCCAAGAGGTTCCATGAGGCCAGTAAGGTAGGTTCCATAATAATTACCAAGATGGACGGAACGGCAAAGGGAGGCGGAGCTTTGTCTGCAGTGGTCGCCACTGGAGCTCCAATTAAGTTCATCGGAACAGGAGAGAAAATAGACGAATTGGAAGTTTTCAACCCAAAGAGGTTCGTGGCTAGAGTATTGGGAATGGGTGACGTTGAGGCGATCATAGAGAAGATCAAGGCAGTAGAGGACTATGAGGGCATACAGAAGAAGATGCAAGAAGTGATATCCGGAAAATCCAGGCTAACACTAAGGGACCTATACAAGCAGATTATCGCCATGAGGAAGATGGGCCCCCTTTCCAAGATACTTCAGTTGATGCCCGGCATCAACCTGATGGGTGACATACCCGAGGATCAGATCAAGGTGGGTGAAAAGAAGATGCAGAGATGGTTGGCTATAATGAACTCCATGACTTACGAGGAACTGGATAACCCATCCCTACTTGACAAACAGAGGATGAAGAGGATAGCCATGGGTTCAGGAACAGAGGTGGAAGAAGTTAAGGAACTGATTGAGCACTTCAATACCATACAGAGAACTCTTAAGGTCCTCAAGAGACGGAAGAAGGATGTTGAGAGATTACTCGGACAACTGGGAGGTACATAAAGTAAGCCTGAGATTATTGACCAGGTATTCCCTCTGCGATTCCTGCCTCGGTAGAGCTTTCGCTAAGTTGGGTCACGGTCATGAGAACAAGGAGAGGGGATTAGCCCTAAAGCTCTCCTTGCTCCTGGAGATAGATCGCCTCATTAAGGATCATGAGCTCAGGGACCTGGAGCAAGTTAAGGAACTCATCCTCAATGTAGGCCAAGTGGGTGAGGGACTGTTCAGGAAATATTACTCTGAGAAGTTCCAGAGAAGGCCCTGCTACCTTTGTGGGAACTTATTGGACGACATAAAACAGGACTTTTTCAGGAAATCCTTACACATGTTAAGGGAGAAGCCCGTAAGGTACGTACTGGGTGTCAAGCTCTCCAGCTCCATCTCAGACCTTGAGACCAAGTTCGTTGTGGATAATGGTCTCCTGTATTACGAGAGCATGAAGAACGAGATCAAACGGGAAGTAGGTAAGATGCTCTCCAAGGAGGGGTTTGAGCCCGAGCTGGACTCCCCAGAGGTGGAGCTGATCTACGATATGGAGAGCAGAGCCGTAATCACCCTGAGGAAGAACCACAAGTACCTCTACTATTACGTCAGACTCTCGAGGGGTATCCCGATCTCCTCGTGGTACTCCAAGGGCGGGGAGTCACTGGAGGCAGAAATACAGGGGAAGGTCATGATCCCGTTCTCCGAACCCTCTGACGTCAGGATCCTAACTCCCTATCCCCTGGTGGTTATAGGAGAGGAGATGAGCGAGCTCAACACTAGGGGATACCTCTTAAAGAGGGTCAAGGAGGTCTCAAAGAAAGAGGTGTCTCTCCTGGCTCAAACCAAGCCCGAGTCTAGGGTTTACAGGGTCACAATCTACTCTAGGGAGAAGGTAGGAAGGGAGATCTACGAGGGGATACAGGACCTCCTATTTGAAGCTAAGGATTATCGTCAACTGAGGGAGAAACTCAGCCAACTGAACGTCCAAGTGATCTCCGTGGACGTGTTGGAGATTAAGGGAAAGTTCGAGAGACTAAGAAGTTATTTATCCAGGGCCCCAAAGTAACCCATGCGTATAGGTCTAATAGGATTAGGAGTCATGGGTTGGAGAATAGGGGCAAACTTAGCAAAGGCTGGGAGACTTCACGTGGTTTACAATAGGACGTCGGTAAAGGCCGAGCAGTTCAGTAGGGAATACGGTGTAAGGAACGCTGAATCGATACAACGGCTAGCGGAGGAGAGCGATGTAATACTCACGGTTTTAGCTGACGACGTTGCGGTACAGGAGGTCGTGGAAGGTTTGCTCCCAAAGGTCAAGGGGAGGATACTAGTGGAGATGTCAACGATTTCTCCCCCTCTGAGTATCAGGTTAGCGGAAAAGGTGAAGGGGGCTGGGGGCGTAATGTATGACGCTCCCCTAGTGGGAACCTCAATTATGGTGGAGCAGAAGAAGCTCACGGTTCTGGTAGGGGGTCCAGAGGAGGGTTTTCAGAACCTAAAGGAGTTACTCTCCCACACGGCATCTGCAATACTCTACATGGGGCCCAACGGTATGGGTCTTTACGCGAAGCTCGTTAACAACTTGCTGATAGGAGCTTACGTTGCAGCCATGGCTGAGGCGTTCAATATGGGAGTTAGAAGCGGGTTAGATCCAGAGAAGGTCAGCGAATTCTTGGCCAAGTACAGTAGCGCCAGATCACCCACCTCAGAACTTAAGGCCCCCAAGATGGCCACAAGGGACTATTCCACTCAGTTCGCCACGAGACACATGAGGAAAGATCTCGAGATCATTGATAAGGAGGCCCAGAGGTTGGGCGTTCCCATTCCGATGTCAGCCCTCGCCCTTCAGTTGTACAGAATGGTTGAGGCCATCGGTCTATCCGAGAAAGACTACTCCTCAATCTTTGAGATATATTCGAAGTTCACAAGGTCTTCATAATGGGACCCATAAGAAAGGTGTGGATGTTAACTCCACTTTTTTTCCCAGTAAAGGCTGGGACAGAGGTTCACGTTTACAACCTCAGCAAGGAGCTTCTGAGGCTATCTGTCCCAGTTGAAATACACACCACTAGGGACACCTACGACGCTAAGAGGGTTCTCAGCGAGGAAGAAAATGTGGATGGCCTGAAGGTCGTCAGACATGATAGGACTTGGAGGTACGGCGATTCCCCATCAATCCTTCACATACATAACCTAGGGAGGAAGTACAGCCTCTGGAACCTCTACACCTTCTACTACCTCCTGGTCGAGTCTAGGTTCAGAGACACTCCAGTGGTCATGACCCCTCACCACATCCTTATAGTTCACAAGGGTAAGGTAATCTCTTTTATAGAAAAGTTGGCAGGCAGGAGATTGAACGGGATAATAGCAGTGAGCGAGTGGGAGAGGGAGAAGATGATTGAACTGGGATACGAGTCCTCTAAGATAGAGGTCATCCCAAACGGTGTTGAGGATAGGGCCTACGAACAACCCAAGGAGGAGAAGAACGGGGAGTATATACTTTACTTGGCCAGGTTCAGCAAGGAGAAGGGTCAGCTCTTTGCAGTGGAGTGTCTCAAACGAATCCCAGTGAGGATGATTATGGCGGGACAGATCAGGGACCAAGAGTACTTCAGGCTAGTAATGAATAGGGTCAAGGAATTAGGCCTGGAGGATAGAGTACGATACTTGGGGGTAGTGAGCGACGAGGAGAAGTACAAGCTAATGGACGGAGCGTTGGCCCTCGTACTCACATCTGAGGTTGAGGGAGAACCAATAGTGGTGAAGGAAGCCATGGCTAGGGGTACTCCTGTCATAGTGGGTAGGAAGGCTGAGGTCTTGCCCACGATAGTCAAGGACGGGGAGAACGGGTTTGTGATATCCGACTGTGAGGACTTGAGAGAAGCTGTGGAGAAGCTTAAGAATGGGAGAGTGAGGGAGGAGATATCTCGGAGGAACCTCGAATTATCTAAACAGTGGAGGTGGTCTGCAATAGCTAAGAAAACCCTCGAGTACTACAGTACATTGCTTTCAGGGATGGAACAAAAAGTTTCAGGTAGTGCGGGGACGGGGATTTGAACCCCGGATGGCCTACGCCAGCGGATCACTTACTGGGTCTTGAGTCCGCCCCCTTGGACCAGCTCGGGCATCCCCGCACATGGAAAACTATTCGAGGGATCTAAAAAGGGTTTCTGAATCTCACATCTTCTTCAAGACGAGAGAGGTTAAGGTCGACTCGACACCTTTGACTGACCTTATGTTCTCAATTATATTGTTGAGTTCTGTGGGATCCCTGGCCTCTACCTTAGCCACTATATCATAGTCTCCTGAGATTTCCATGACCTCCTTTATTCCTGAAATTGAGGCTAGCCTTCTGGTAACAGAGGTTGTGTAGACGTTAGAGGCACACTTGATGGAGATGACTGCCTCTATCCTGTCTGGAGGCCTCGGCTTCAGGACCTTCCCAGTCACCTCTTCTGCTATTTCCAGGAGATCCACGTCTCTGAAATACCTTGTGGTCTGGCTGGACTTTATCTTGGCAAGGACTAACTCCAGTTCCCTCTCTTCCAACTTCACTCCCAACCTCTCAAACCTATCCTTCAATGCATGCTTACCAGTGTATTTATCTATCACGTAATCCCTAGATCTTCCGAAGACTTCTGGAGGCATGAACTCATACGTCCTGGGGTCGGTGAGTACTCCAGCCACATGTATTCCAGCCTTGTGTACAAAGGCGTAATCTCCAGTGATCGGGAAGTTGGGAGGCATCGGAATTCCGCTGTACTTTTCGACCAGTGATGCGACCTTGCTCAACCCCTCTAACTTGACCACGTCCAAGTTGAAGTGGTACTTCAGCGCAGCGGCGACTGCCTGTAGGGGGACTATCCCCACCCTCTCCCCCAGCCCGTTTACGGTTGCGTGAATTATGGTTGCACCGCCCTCAACTGCAGCTAACGCGTTAGCTACCGCCATCCCTAAATCATTGTGGGCGTGAATATCGTACTCTACTCCAGGAACCTCCTTAACCAAGAAGGAGAAGAGCTCCTTGGTCTTGGTAGGATAGAGTATCCCGACAGTGTCAGCTATCCCTATCCTGTCGGCTCCCGAGTCCCTGGCGGTCTTTATCACCTTGACCAGGTAGTCCAGGTCCGTCCTAGTGGCATCCTCCGCTGTGAACCTGATCTTCACTCCGTGGGATTTCGCATAGCTCACAGCCTCGGCGATTACGTTAAGGGCCTCCTCCCTCGTGGTCTTAGTCTTAGCCTTGAGGTGAATGTCGCTGACCCCATAAAATATGGCTATCCTGTCTGCCTCGACCTCGTTCACTATCTCTATGTCCCTCTTAACTGCCCTACTGTGGGCCAAGATCTCGGAGGTTAACTCTCCCTCCCTTTTGAGCTTAACTATTCTCTTTATTCCCTCGTAAATGTCAGGTGAGACGGCAGGATGTCCTGCCTCTATCATGGCGACCCCTATCTCAGAAAGGGCCTTAGCTATCTCCACCCTCTGCTCTACACTGAAGACGACACCTGGGGTCTGTTCCCCTTCCCTGAGGGTGGAGTCTAAGATTCCTACCTTCATTAGACGCACCTAGCCGTTCTAAACCGGTAAGTTACTTATTAATAGTATTGTAAAACAATGGTTAGATCTTCGAACTAAGAGAGGGAACTTAAGATGAGTTCTCTTACATTCTCAAGTCCTATCTTTGGGGCATATTTTTCTATTATTGCCGTCAGGAGGTTAAAGAAGTCCGGATTCTTCTTCACCTGGTCCATGTGATTGGCATAAACGAAAATGATGGACGAGCGTATATTGCTGTTCCTCCTCAACTCTCCCTCAAGTTCACTGAGCATTTCCTCCAGAGAGCCCAAGTTTATCCTACTCCTATAGTTTCTCAGCCTCACGAACTCCTCTTGATCTAGGATGGACATATCTCACACCGGCTCGACTATACTTGCTATTCCCGACCCCTTAATAACGTCTGTCAGCCTATCTAGTCTATTCACGTTGGTCACCAACACCCTTATCCTCGACCGCTCCACGATCTTCATGGCCATTGGGTCCAGTAGTTCGTAGGTCCCAGCCTTGACCGACTGCGACGTCTCAAGTATCCTCTTGAGTTCTGCAGTAGTTACCCTGGGGAGCAACTTGGCCTCTGGGTTCAGCCTGGGGTCACTGTCGTAAACACCCTCCACCGTGGTGGCTATGACCAGGTAATCGGCAACAGTGGCCTCAGCCACAAGTGCTGCCACTGCAGCCGTGGATTGACCTGGCTGGAACCCTCCAGTTACCACCACCTTTCCCTGGGACCAGTACTCTATGAACTGCTCCAGGCTCTCAGGCACCCTCCCGTAGGCTAGGTCGTTGAGGGCCATAGCCACCAGGAACGCGTTCAGTCTGGACACCCATATACCCATCAGATCCAGGCTAGCTTCGTTGAGCCCAAGTGACCTACCCATGGAAATATACTTCCTCGCTGTGGAGCCTCCTCCGGTAACTACTGCGACCCTGTTACCCCTCTCCACCAAACCTCTCACTGCCCTCGGAAGTAGGGACTTGTCTCCCTCGTCGTCGAAATACTTCCCAGTAACCTTTATGACGAGTTTCATCAGGAAAACTTAGAAAACTAGTAAAAAACTTAAACGGCATAGTCGTCTGGGAGCTTGTGCCTAAAGTACTTCCCGGTCTCGGGATCTTTGAATAGACCTATCTTCACTCCCTTCCTTCCCTTGGGAGCTAGAGTCCAGGCCTTCTCTGGAGTCAGATCCATCTCCTTCCCCCCAGGCGTCTTAACCTTCACGGCCTTCTTATAGGTCATAGGCATCAAGTTTAATGGTGTAGGATTAAGGTTATAAACCTTTCCATGAGTAACGCAATTGATAATACCATGAGTTAATCAATGACTGATGCTGAAGGACTTCTTCAATCAACACAGCTCGTGTTTCCACCATCCAACAATAGGGTAGAACCTGTGATGTAGGAACCGTACTCTGACGCCAGGAAGAGGAGGAGGGAACCTAAGTCCTCTTTGGGGTCCCCTGTCCTACCCAGGGGAATGGGATCCAACACTCTCTCCTTCCATACGGTCTCGAAGGGTACGCCCATCCTCTCTGCCAACCTGGAGAGCGTCCTCTTGGCTCCCTCTGTTTGGAAGCTGCCCATCAGTATCACGTTAGAGGTTATGTTATACTTTCCGTAGTCCCTGGAGAGGATCTTAGCCAGCTGTATTAGCGGTGCCCTCGACACGTCAGCTAGGACGAAGATACTCTGCGGTTGTTTCACTGTCCAGGAGGACAGGAACAGGATTCTCCCCCACCTCTGTTCTACCATCTTAGGGAGGGCCAGGGAGAGGAGTTTAATGGGACCCAAGAGGTATAGCTTAAGGGAATATTCCCAGTCGTCTAACGTAGCTTCGGAGAACGTCACAGGCTCCCTGGGAGGGTTCCCCGAGTTTAGGACCAGGACATCGATACCCCCTATTACCTCAATCACGTACTCCCAGAGAATATCGAGGCTCTTGAGGTCGGTCAGGTCGGCCTCAATCCCGTAAACTGAAGGATTGACCTTCCTTAGTCGAGTTAAAGTATCCGTCACCTTCTTTGACGACCTGGAGGATACCACTACTGTGGCACCATGGTAGGAGAAGGCCTCGGCCACACCCCTCCCTATGCCCTCTGTGGAGGCCGTGACGAGAACCCTTTTACCGCTTAAGTCAAACATGAGCTGATATGGCAGATTCAGGAAAAAAACTTCCTTGATGAAACTTCCTCGACGAGTCACCCTTTAGGTCCACCTTCCACGAAGATGTCACCCCCGTCGAGGAGTGTAGATACAGTACCTCGACGGGAATTCCATTTTTCAAACTGGTAAAGTTGCAGTATCTCCTGGTGGGGATTTCCCGCCTCTGGACCTTAAACGTACTTAGCAGTTATCAGATTTCGCCTCACTTATAGTGCGATATCCAAGGGAAAATTCCATGACTGCTACAGGAGATGATCACAGACACAGGTGCAATCAGTCTCTGGAGGTTATGGAAGACACATTCATCAAGCTAAACCGTTATACTCTCCTGATCCGAGTTTGTCTGTAGACTATTCAGAATAAGACGTGACTAACTAAAAGATAACACAGAATCATACAGAAGAACCTGATAAATAAATTATGAGACTCCCTTTTTCGCGAGAAACTTATTGGGAGAATTCCCTTTAAGGGAATTTCTCAGGAGGACGAACAAGCGTTAATCCGATAAAACAGTGGGAGAGTGGGAAGTAAGTTTTATATTAGGTTCCTTATCAATATGTATCTTGCACAATTCCTGCGGGAGGACAACTCCCGCAGGGTGGAGCTGACATGTGGGGATCTGAGAACCCCGGGGCTAATAACCCTGGGCATCTCAGTTCCGACAGAGGAACCGAGGGTGGTGATAGGCCTACCGCCCCTAATTCCGGTTGATCCTGCCGGACTCGATCGCTATAGGGGTAGGGCTAAGCCATGGGAGTCGTACGCTCTCGGGAAGAGGGCGTGGCGGACGGCTGAGTAACACGTGGCTAACCTGCCCTTGGGATCCGGATAACCCCGGGAAACTGGGGCTAATCCGGAATAGGTAAGGGGCTCCGGAACGACTCCTTGCCTAAAGGCCCCTCGGCTGATCCCGTCGGGGGGCGCCCAAGGATGGGGCTGCGGCCCATCAGGCTGTTGGCGGGGTAAAGGCCCGCCAAACCGATAACGGGTAGGGGCCGTGGGAGCGGGAGCCCCCAGTTGGGCACTGAGACAAGGGCCCAGGCCCTACGGGGCGCACC
>OGCG01000022.1_pt1 | contig 108053 bp, 107 predicted proteins | sample 1570061 | NCBI WGS metagenome assembly OGCG01 (sample SAMN06268698, study PRJEB24515) | hot springs metagenome | isolation source: Joseph's Coat, Yellowstone National Park, Washington, USA | place: USA:Joseph's Coat, Yellowstone National Park, Washington, USA
AACAATAAAAATTAATATTGATGCCTTAATAACGGTTAATGGAAGATCCGGCTTCTAAGTATTTTTCTTGTTCAAGTCAGGAAAGGGCCATATTTGAGGCTGGTATAAAGTTAGGTTCAATATATCATCAATATACAGGCATACCCATAAATGAAAGCAATGTTGATCTTCTTGAAAGAGCTATAGAGAGAGCAGTAAAAGTTCAGCCTTTTGTAGAGGATGTAAAAATCAAGATAGATAGGAATAAGGTTGGAAAAAATCAATCCTCTTATAAATACAAGACACTAACAGGTGATATGCTAAACGTCTCGCTCATAATAAATTACGAAGGATCTGAGGTTGAAGGGAGTATGCATTATGTTGAGGAGATGGAATATCCACTCATGACATTCAGGGTGATAAAGTAATGATGGTAAAAGTATCTCTTGCAGGACTACCAGGTGTAGGGAAAACTCAGACACTTCTAAAAACAATTGAGATCTTAGAAAAGGAAGGTAACGTTGTTGGTGGTATTATAACGGAAAAGGTATTTGAAGATAAGGAACCAGCTGGCCTAAAGGTAGTGGATTGGCATTCAAAAGATTCAATTATATTTGCGCACAAGAGTATTAATTCTAGGATAAGAATTGGAAAATTTGGTGTTGATTTGAAGGCATTTGATCAGGTTGCTATTCCTGCTGTTAAATGGGCAAAGGATAATGCCAATATTATAGTAATAGACGAGATAGGTAAAGTTGAACAGGAAAGCAAGCAATATACAGATCTGGTAAAGGAAGTTCTTGAAATGGACAGGATGATGATAATCACACTACATAAAAAAGGTAGAAACCCATTGCTTCAAGAGGTCAAGAAGAGGGATGATATAAGGAATCTTGAGGTTACACAGATAAATAGAACTTTATTGCCTTACAAAATAGTGCAGTTATTGAAAGGAGAGGAAACTTGATTATAAGAGAAGGATCATTGAACCTGGAAATACTGAAAGGGTTTGAAAAAGGTCCAGGTTCGAGAGGAGAAGGTTTCTATAACAGGGAAATGCAAACTTCAAGAGACTTTACTGTATCAATTCTCAAAAAAATCAGGAAGGGAAATGCTCTAGATTCCATGGGAGGAACAGGAATCAGAGGGCTGAGAATTGCTTTAGAAGCAGGGTGGAATGTTGTTATTAATGATATCAACAAAAAGAATGTGGAAATAATTGAAAGAAATGCAAATGAAAATAATATTAATGTAGAAATTTGGAACAAAAATTTCTTTTCTGCAGTATCGGAAAAGAAATGGGATTACATAGATATTGATCCATATGGCAGTCCATCAGGGTTTATTGAGGCAGCCATTTTTAATCTAAAAAATAATGGAATAATTGGAGTTACGATGACAGATACGGCCAATTTAGAAGGAAAATCTCTAAGGAAGGGATTTAGAATTTATGAAGGGATTTCACAGAGGGGTGTTTATTCAAAAGAGCTCGCTACAAGAATTTTCTTAGCCTACGTATTGAAAAAGGGGGCGTCATTAGGTTATGGCGGTACCCCTTTGATTGTTATAAGGGAAAAACATTATATTAGGGTATTCGTAAGATTCAGAAAAGGATCCAGCGTTTCAGATAAGAGTTTGGAAGAGATTCGAGAAATAGAACTAGATGGAAAGAAAGTCGGCCCCCTATATTTAGGAGAGCTATATAACAAAGAAGTTATTTCTTCAATGGATAAAAATAATCTATCAATCCATTCAATTAAGTTGCTTGAAAGATTTTGGAATGAGGACCTGATGTTTCTCTTCTTCACAAATAATAGAGGAAAGGAAGAATTAAGTATGGATACAATAATAAATAAACTCAGAGAAAATGGTTTTAAAGCAGGTAGAACAAATTTTTATGAAAAGGGGATTAAGACAAATGCAAGTAGGAACGAATTTGAAAAAATAATATATAATTTATAAAATCATTAATTATTAATACAACAAATTTATGTAATGGTGAGCATTTCGCTTTTAACAATGAAGGGATATATTAGGCTTTTGAGACCGGTAAATGCTATAATGGCATCTCTTGGTACTGTTATAGGAGGAATTGTGGCACTAGAAAGTGTAAAAGCCCTTCTGAATTATAAACTTTATATAGCTATGCTTGCAGTATTTTTCATATTGATGGCTGGAAATATAATTAATGATTATTTTGATCTTGAAATAGATAGAATAAACCATCCCAATAGACCATTGCCCTCAGGAGAAATTTCTAAGGGGACTGCCAGGAATATTGCGATAATATTCTTTACCATAGGTATTATTTTATCATTTTTACTCTACAATGTAATCCAGGTGGTTATTGTTATCCTTGCAATAGCTCTTTTAATATCCTACGAATGGAAGGCAAAAGCTTCTGGTTTGATAGGCAACATAATAATATCCTTCCTTGTCGGTCTTGTCTTTATATTCGGGTCACTTTCAATCAGATTTTCATACATAGTAGTTATACTAGCTTTGATGGCCATATTAGCCAATCTTGCTAGAGAGATAGTGAAAGATGTCGAAGATGTAAAAGGAGATATAAATAGGAAAACTTTGCCCAAGAAGATTGGAATTAAATTGAGTATCATTTCTGCGGCTTTCTTTATATTTATTGCAATTTCGTTATCACCGGTACCATATCTGTATTTTGGCTGGAAAGGGTGGTATGTGGGCGTAGTAGCCATTGCAGATTTATTCTTTATTTTTGCAGCATTTTATTCTTTTACAGACCAGTCCAAGGGACAAAGTTTCATTAAATTAGCTATGATTATGGGGCTTATAGCATTCTTGGTGGGGGGTATATTATGATACTTGAAAATATAAAATACGGTAGGATGAGACATCTTACTCTAATAGATCCAGAGAAGAATTATGCAGAAAATATTGAAGAAGTTCTGAACAGAATAGATAGAGCAGGAACAGACGGAATCCTTGTTGGAGGTTCTACAGGAACTAACCAGACAAATGTGGATATAACTGTCAGAAAGATCAAGGAACATACAAAAAAACCAGTAATTTTATTCCCATCCCATCCAGGTGCCGTATCGCTTAATGCCGATGCCATTTTATATCTCAGTCTTTTAAATTCAGAATCACTGGATTACGTTATAGGATATCAGGTACTATCATCAAGACTATTAAAGCAGACAAGAATGGAAGTAATTTCCGTTGCATATTTAGTATTTGAACCCGGCATGACTGTAGGGAAAGTAGGAAAAGCAAAATTGATTGGCAGGAGTGATTGGGAGACTGCATTATCTTATGCAAATGCTGCTGAACTTATAGGGTTCCAGGCAATCTATATGGAAGCAGGATCTGGTGCTACTCAAAGTATAGACCCGGATGTTGTTAGAAAAGTCACCGGAGATGTTACAGTGCCAGTTATAGTGGGTGGAGGGATAAGAGACGCGGACACTGCAAAAAGAATGATGGATGCCGGGGCAGCAAGTATTGTGACAGGTACCATAGGTGAGCAGGATCCTGCTAAACTGGTTGAAATAGTAAAAACGATTAAAGGTTAAAATTCTGACTCTATCTTCTGAAGATTCATTTTTGCCTTTGAGTTAGTAGGATCCAGAGAAAGAGCCTTCTCAAGATCTGCAATTGCAGTTGCTTTATCCCCCTTCAATGAATATGCGAGTCCCCTATTAACGTAATAATCAGCATCGTGAGGACTCAAATTTATAGCTTTGTTATAGGATTCTATTGCCCTATCATAATCTTTAGAATAAAAATATGCATTTCCAAGGTTCACGTATGCTTCGAGATAAAGATCATCCATTTCTATACTTTTTTTTAAATATTCTATAGCTTTATCATATTTCTTTGTCTCTAAAAATATGCTTCCTAAATTGAAGTATATGTCCTGATCCTGATGTCCTTCTTCAATCAACTTTTCTAGCATCTCTACTGCTTTGTCGTATTTTCCCCCATGAAAATAAGCAACTGCAAGGTTAAAACGAGTTTCATAATCATCTTTATTGATATCAAGTGCCTTTTCAAAGTTCTCAATAGCATCCTTGTATTTCTTAAGTGAAAGATATCTTGAACCCCTATCGAAATATACTTCTGCTTTCTCTATCTTTTCATTCCCTTGTTTGTTATTATCATTCTTTTCTATTTTAAAATCCATTATAAACGTTATAATAAAATAATAATAAAATATTTGTCTTTTTTATAAGGACATTTCTTTCAAGGTTTCAAGAGCTTTCTGCTCGAATACTTTGGTATCTTCTTCTGATGCAATTAGTGGTGGTCTTAATCTTATTGTCTTTTCAGCTGCTTTTAACGTTATAATTCCTTTTGAATATAGCCTGTTGTAAAAATCATCCCTTGTCTTTTCATCTTTCAGGTCAAATGCATCCATGAATCCCCTGCCTCTTGGATTCTGTACAAGTTTTGGATACTTATTGTAAATGTTGTTAAGGCTTTCGACCAAAATTTTTCCAACCCTTTCCGTATTTTGAAGTAGTTTTTCCTTCTCAATTATTTCCAAGTATTTCTTAGCCCTGACCATGTCTGCAAGATTTCCGCCCCACGTTGAATTAATCCTGCTCGAGACCTTGAAAACGTTATCTTCAACTTCATCAATCTTCTTCCCTACTAGGATACCACATACCTGTGATTTCTTGCCGAATGCTATAATATCCGGTTCAATACCGAAATGCTGATGAGCCCACCATTTACCGGTGATTCCCATACCTGATTGTACCTCATCTACGATAAAGAGGGAATCATTTTCATGGACTATCTTGTATGCCTGCTGTATGAACTCTTTCCTGAAATGATTGTCTCCTCCCTCCCCCTGTATAGGCTCCATTATGAAAGCTGCCACATCATCCTTATATTTTTCAAAATAACCCTGCATCTGAGAAAGAGCCTGTTCCTCTAACTTTTCAACCTCTTCAAGGGATTTTGCATCAATAGGAAATCTTATCTTCGGATTTATAACTCTTGGCCAATCGAATTTAGGAAAATATTGTGTCTTCCTAGGATCATAGGTGTTAGTTAGCGACAAGGTATAACCACTCCTCCCATGAAAAGCTTCTTTTAAATGCATTATCTTTGTTCCCTTTTCCTCCTTCATTCCCCTTTTAAAATTTTTCTTTATTTTCCAATCGAATGCTGCTTTTAGCGCATTCTCGACTGCAAGGGCTCCTCCGTCTATGAAGAACATATATTTCATGTATGAAGGTGTAGCAGTTTTTGAGAAAGCATCCACAAATTCCGCCATTTGAACGGTATAGATATCAGAATTTGTAACCTTATTCAATGCAGCTATTTGCAAATCCTTCAAAAACTCCGAATCGAACATATCAGGATGGTTAATCCCTACTGGATTAGAAGCAAAAAAACCAAAGAAATCAAGTATATCTCTGTTGAATCTTGAGTCGTGAAGGATCATTCCTTTGCTTTTTTCAAGGTCAAGTACCATATCAAATCCATCTGCAAGCATCCTCGATCCGATTATCTTATGGACATCCTTGGGGGTTATCCTCTCAAATGACATCATACAACAAAATTGCTTTTAAAAATAAATATTTTTGGTAATTTTTAAATTATTTATGTATATAAATAAAACAAATTATTTATTTATTTGGCATTCCCTAATTTCAATTTTATCTGAGATAACGCTTGAAAAATTATCCAAAAACTTTTTGATGAATTCCTCTGTCTGAACCTTTCTACCTATTTCGTGTTCAATTGACGTCATAATATTAGGGTCAAAATCACAGGGATTTATATAAGAAAATTTACTAAGATCAGTATTAACATTTACTGCTATGCCATGGAGTGTAGAAAATCCCTTCAGTGCGAGTCCTATTGAGCATATCTTTTTGCCATTTGTCCACACTCCTGTCTCCTTAAAAAGCCTACCCTCCGATTTTAGTCCATAATCAGACAAGGTTAGATTCATAGAATCCTGTATTCTAAGAATTAAATCCTTCACATTAAAACCTCTCTCGTTAAGTTTAAAAATAAAATAAAAAACTATCTGTCCTCTGCCATGATAAGTTAAAGCTCCCCCTCTTTCAACTTTTATTATAGGAACGGAATAATTCTTTTCATTTTCATTATTGAAATGAATCCCTGCTGTATAGGTATCTTCATGTTCCGTAACTATTATTGTATCTGGAATAATATCGTCGTTCCTCATTTTATTTAGTTTTCTTTGAAATTCAAGGCATTTTTCATATTGAGAAGGAATGCAAATCTGTACTTCAATCACATATAGAAAAGGAAATCAAATTATTATAATTTCAGGAATTGCTATCTCGCAATTATTATATATATCTATAGGATATTTTCAATGGTAAAAGAATTTATATTTAGAAAGGTTTATCGTGATACCCTTCGAGTGATACGATGGCAGATCAAAACGAGAATATAAAATATATAGTTAGACTTGCGAGTACGAACCTTGATGGAACTAAGTCGGCAATATACGCGCTAAGCAATATTAAGGGAATAGGTTATAGGACTGCAGAAGTCCTCCTTAAGAAACTTGGTATACCCAGGGACATAAAGCTTGGCGAAATTGACGATCAGAAGCTTGATGAGATCAAGGATGCTATTGAGAAAAAATATGGAGAGATTATACCTAAGTGGGCACTAAACCACAGGAATGATATCCAAACAGGTCAAGACCTCTTGAAAGTTGGACCCGACTGGGAAGTGGCTGTTTCTGATGATGTAAACAGAATGAAAAGGATAAGAAGTTATAAAGGAATTAGACACGAAAGAGGTAAGAAGGTTAGAGGTCAAAGAACAAGGTCAAATGGAAGAAAAGGACTAGCTGTAGGTGTAGTGAAGAAGAAAGAAACACCAGCGGCGAGTGAAAAGAAGGAAGGAGCATAGAGGTGAGTTGAATGGGAGATACAAAAAAGATAAGGAAGAAATTTGAAACACCAAGGCATCCTTTCGAAGGTGCAAGAATAAAATCTGAAAATAAAATACTTGGAAAATATGGACTTAAAAATAAAAGGGAATTATGGAAGGCCGAATCGGAACTGAGGAAATATAGAGGAAATGCAAGGGATCTTCAGGCAAGTCTTAGATTGGGTGATAAGAAAGCCCAGGAACTAATGAGGAGTATTGTATCAAAATTATCAAGATACGGGATATTATCAGAGAATGCAACTGCTGATGATATTCTTGCTCTCAATGTCGAATCATTTTTGGATAGGAGATTACAGACTCTAGTATTTAGGAAAGGGCTCGCTAAAACACCAAATATGGCAAGGCAATTAATTGTTCATGGTCACATAGTTGTTGGAGATAGAAAGGTCACCATACCAAGTTTTAAGGTGCTAAAAGAACAGGAAGAACTTATTGGTTATGCACCTAACTCACCATTTGCAAACGAGCTTCATCCTATGAGGGCTGGAGTTCAAAATGAAACCCAGGAGGCGAACTAATGGGAAAATTAGGAGTAGTAAATATATACGCATCTCAAAATAATACTGTTATAACCGTAACAGATATTACAGGTGCAGAAACATTGGCTAAAGCATCAGGAGGCATGGTCGTTAAGGCAGATAGGGATGAAAGTTCTCCCTATGCAGCAATGAAGGCTGTGGATATAATTGTAGAGAAATTAAGGGAAAAAGAAGTAACTGATGTAGTTATCAAAATAAGGGCTCCCGGAGGAGCTAAAAGTCACAATCCTGGACCAGGCGCTCAGGCTGCTGTAAGGGCTCTAGCAAGAGCTGGTATAAAAATTGCCAGGATAGAAGATGCTACACCTGTCCCCCACGACGGTACGAAGAAGAAAGGGGGCAAGAGGGGAAGAAGGGTATGACCCAGAACATAAAAATAATTGAAGAAGGAAATACCCACATCACATTCGAAATATCTGATATTACACCCGCATATGCCAATATGTTAAGAAGGACTTTAATAAATGATATACCAAAGTTAGCAATTTCAAAGGTTAATTTCCATCACGGAGAAATTAGACAGGGAGAGGATAAAGTTTATTCATCATCTACATCACTGTTTGATGAGGTAATAGCATCAAGGCTTGGCATGATTCCTTTACCTACTGATTTATCGATGAATGAACGTGAATCATGTTCATGTGGAGGTCAGGGTTGCCCTTTGTGCACAGTAAACTATAGCGTTTTCGCTGTCGGACCAAAGATTGTTACGAGCGGAGACCTCGTGCCATTGGGGGATGCAAAGTTTGCTCCTGTCGATAAGGATATACCAATTGTGGAATTGAATGAAAGACAGGCAATAATGCTAGATGCTGAGGCATATATGGGCCGTGCAAAAGATCATGCGAGATTCCAGGTTGCAATAGGTGTTGCTTACAGATACCATAGGGAACTAACTGTTTCAAGAAAGGAACCTGATGTTGAAGAAATAGTTGCGAAAGCACCTAAAAACGTAGTATCTCAGGATGACAATGAGATCACTTTCACAACAGATTATCCTTCTAAATACATTGCAAAATTATACAGAATGGATTCACTGAAAATCAAAGAAGATGATACGAGATTCATATTCCATTTTGAGACAGATGGGAGCCTTACAGCCAGAGAAGTGCTTACATATGCACTCGATAGAATAAAGAATAGATTATCATTTTTGAGAGAACAGGTACCTGGAGAATAAATATATACGAATTTGCATGGGTAAACAATGGTCCTTGATAATCTAGCTAAAAGCCTTCGAGATGCACTTAAGAAAATCACGAGAAGTTCTTTGATAGATGAAAAATTAATAGATGAAATAGTTAAGGAAATGCAGAGGGCACTTCTTCTTTCAGATGTTGATGTAAATTTAACTCTTGAGCTTACATCAAGGGTTGAAAAGAGAGCAAAGGAAGAACCAGTCCCGAATAACTCTAATCCAAGGAATCATCTAATTAAAATAATATATGAAGAACTTTTGAAAATACTTGGGAAACCTAGAGAATTTAGGGTTAAGCCAGCGACCATAATGCTTGTCGGTCTCTATGGGCAAGGAAAGACTACGAGTGCTGGAAAACTTGCCAAATTTTATTTAAAGCATGGTCTCAAGGTCATACTTATAGCAGCAGACACTCAAAGATTGGGTGCTTATGAGCAGTTGCAACAGGTAGCTCAGTCGGTAGGAGCCGATTTCTTCGGTATTTATGGTGAAAAGAACAGTTCCAAAATAGTTAAAGAAGGGCTTTCTAAATACAAAGATTGGGACGTAAAGATCATTGATACCAGTGGAAGAAATGCAATAGATAGTAATTTGACTAAAGAAATAATGGACATATATGATATATCCAGAGCAGATGAAGTTGTTCTTGTTCTGGATGCAAGCGTAGGTCAACAGGCAGGGAAACAGGCCAAGGCCTTCAACGATGCTGTGAAGATTACAGGGGTTTTTCTGTCAAAACTAGATGGAACCGCAAAAGGAGGAGGTGCACTTAGCGCAGTGGCATCAACAGGAGCTCCCATATTGTTTATAGGAACCGGAGAGCATATGGATGATATGGAATATTTTAACCCAGCAAGATTCCTTTCAAGGCTACTTGGTATGGGGGACTTTGAAACACTTATGTCAACTGCAAAAGAGATGCAAGAAAACATTGATGAAGAAGCAATGGAAAAAATGGCCAAAGGTAAATTTACGCTGAAGGAAATGTATGATGTCTGGGATCAAATGTCAAAGCCAGGGCTTTTCAAGAAGCTGTTCGATTCTCTTCCTATGGCGAAAATACAGCAGAAGGAAGTTGACGATGAATTTTTTTCAAGTTCAGAAACAAAGATAAAGAAATATAAAATAATAATGGATTCAATGACTTATTACGAGATGGAAAATCCTGATATTATCAAGGGCACAAGAATTGATAGAATCTCAAGGGGAGCTGGAGTAGACGGTTCAGATGTCAAGGAACTTTTAAAGGATTATAAGAGAATGAAAGATATGGTAAAAAATCTCAAAAGTAACAGAAGAATATTGAATGTAATGAAAAAGCAGATGAAAGGCGGTCTCCCGGAGAATCTAAATGATCTTGGCAATCAATGAATATACCTCTCATATATTCCCTGAGAATGCTGATATTTCAAATTTCTATAAATAAGTGCATTTTCTATAGCCATTTTTTCTATTTCATCTCCACATCTGACAATTTTTGCTGGAGATCCAACCGCGAGACATTTCTTTTCTATAACCATACTTGAAGTAACAAGAGTTCCGGCCCCTATTACCGCCCCATCTTCTACCTTCGATCCAGATAACAAAATAGCACCCATACCTATGATCACATTATTCCCAACTATAGAACCGTGAACTATGGCGCTGTGTCCAACAGAAACATTATTGCCTATTTTAGTACAATTTTCCCTGTCTGTATGAACAACCACATTATCCTGGATATTACTTCCTTTACCCAGATATATGGAATTCTGATCTGCTCTCAGTACAGCTCCATAAAGTATAGCAGAATCATCATCAATGGTTACATCACCTATAAGAGTTGCATTATAGGCAATAAATACATTTTTACCTATTTTCAAATCCTTCACCTATCTCTATAAGTGACATTCTCTCTGCTTTGATTATCTTTTCTCCATTTAATTCTATAACTTTATTATTTTTTCTCAGTTTACCATCAATTCTTATTCTTCCTTTCCTGATTACAATCCATCCTTTTCCAGAAACTGGAACTTCTTTGTTTCTGAGTATTCTGAGGAATGAGGATGTCTCTCCCCTGATAAGTGACCCAAAGTTGAAATCATCCCTATTTGAATAGGATTTTACTACCTCCTCATAGTCCTTGGCACTGTCAACAGATTTCCAGAATCCCTGATATTTGAGTCCTGCAATTTGGCCATCTTTTGCAAGGACAGGGAAAACAGATTTCTCAATATCCTTGTCTTGATACTCTCTTTCAAGGTATTTCCTAATATCTTTCCTGATAAGATAATAACCTGCATTTATATAATGATTCAAAATTGGTTTTTCCTGAAATTCTATAACATCCTTTCCCCTTAATTTAACTATACCGAATGGACTGATCATTTTCACCAGTACCATTGAAAATATTTTATCATGTTTCTTCGAAAAATCAATTAAATCATTCATGTCCAAATCACAGATTGTGTCACCATTTCTCAGTATTACATCATCATCTACGTTATGGAATAGATTCTTTATAGCCCATAATGTTCCCATGGGTTTTTCCTCTTCATAATAATGTATATTAATTCCATAAAATGAATTTCCATATCTTTCCTTTATTACTTCTTTCTTGAATCCTATCAAGAGATAAACATCCTTAACCCCAGCACTACTAAAATCCATTAATTGTCTATCAAGGATCGTATAGTTATCCTTAAGTTTGAGCATGGTTTTCGGAATATTTTCTGCTACTGACTGCATTCTTTTTCCATATCCTCCAGTAAGTACCGCACCTATCACAGATACACATTTTATACAATACCTTAAATTTTTCCTGAGAATTTCAGGTTACTATGTGCAGGTCCTCGCCACAGAAATTGCAATGTCCGGAATTATCGTAAAACTTCCTTGTAATTGAAAAACCTGCCCTTTCAATGACAAGTCTCCCACATCTGGGGCAGTAAGTATTTTCAAGCTTGCTTCCTGGGACATTGCCCAAATAGACAAACTTCAAACCTTCATCCCTTGCCATCCTGTAGTGTTCTTCTAAAATACTAATAGGTGTTGGAGGAACTTCACTCATAAGGTAATCCGGATGAAATCTGGTGAAGTGAAGAGGAACGTTTTCGCCAAGGTTCATTTTAATCCAGGATACCAATTGCCTCGCATCCTCAATATTGTCCCCTATTCCTTCCACTGGTACTATGAGATCTGTCAATTCAATATGTAACCCCTTTTCTTTTAATGATTTTAATGTTTGAAAGACAGGTTCATAAGATTTAATGTTTATATATTTCCTTGCAAAGGAATCATTTGCATTTCCCTTGAAATCTACAGTAATAGCATCAAGGAAAGATGAAACATAATCCACAGCTTCTTTGCTTAAGTAGCCATTGGAAACAAAGGTGTTAAAACCATTTACTTTTTTTATTTCCTCGGCAATGTCCCTTGCGTATTCTGCAAAAATGGTAGGTTCGTTATAAGTATAAGATGCTCCATTCGCACCATATTCTTTAAGAATCTTTCTTGCATCTTCGGGATAAAGTGTGTACCCATCCACTGTTCTCCTCTGAGATATATCGTAATTCTGACAATATTTGCACATCCAGTTACATCCCGTAGTTGATATAGAAAGTACTTTTGATCCCGGTTTAAAGTGAAAGAGAGGTTTTTTTTCTATTGGATCTATATTCATAGAGGCTGTTAATCCCCAGGATAGAAGATACAATTTTCCTTCTACATTTTTTCTTATTCCGCAAAAGCCTATCTGTCCGTCTTTTAGAACGCAATATCTATTGCATGCAGTGCAGATTACCCTCCCATCCATTTTTTTATAAAGAGAAGCCTCTTTCACAATTATAATAACGAAAATTGAAATAATAACCTTCCTTAGTTTCAAAGTAATTTTTAGATATTAATCTTCATTTTTCAATTATTTGTGGATTTTAAATAATAAATGGTAAAAACTTATTTATAGAATTTAAAATTTAGAATAATGAAATTTGAGAGAATTTATAATATCAAGAAAAAAAATCCTGATTATTATATTATTTTAATAGATGGTTTATGGCCGAGAGGAATTAAGAAAGAATATGTGGACCTATGGATGAAAGAAATAGCCCCCTCGGATGAGCTGAGAAAGTGGTATTCGCATAGGAATGAAAGATGTCAAGAATTTAAAGAAAGGTACAGACAAGAGTTAGTTCAGAAGGCAGACCTAATAAATAAATTAATAGAAATTTCAAGATCAAAGAATATCATTCTCACATACGCTTCTAAGGACAATTGCAATAATGCTACTGTTTTGGAAGAATATATTAAAGAGTTATATGGGCCAGAATACCTTCAATAATTCTATTGTTACACCAAATATTATAGCAATATATAGAACAAGCTTAGGATCCATAACAGGTCCTAAATCCTCTTCCTCATCAAAATAACGAATCAATCCAGCAGCTGACTGGAATCCCGAACCTTTTTTCTGTTCTGCCACTAAAACACTGATTGTAAAAGGTAATTTAATCTTTTTCTATAATACGAAGTAAGTATTTTATAATTATATATAAATAATATGTGGTAACCCAAAAAAGATTGATTAAAATACATTTAAAGTAGGGTTAAATTTAAAATTATGATTTTAGAAAAGTATTTACTAAATATTTTTATGTAGCCGGATATTATAAGATGGATGAATCATGTTAATGGGTTAGTTTCATCTGAAGCTCATAAGATTTTAAATATTATTGAGGAAAGTGAAAAAAATATTTTTATAGAGGTAGAAGATAATTATTTAAAAGGTATAATCATAGACGAGATCATAAATAACAACAAGTCAAAGAAAACTATTTTCATAAGGGAGGAAGCTCGTGACTATGAATCATTAATTAGTGATTTACAGAAAAGGCTTAATGAATCTTTCAACAAATTGACGAGGGGGGCATCTTTTTCTCTATCAAATATCAAATCCGATTCAAGAAAGGTTGAAGTCATTAAAATGATAGAGTATATTTCAAAATATGCAAAGCTAATATTAATGATTGAAAAACTCGAGGAGGCTAAGAAATCTCTAATAGATCTGATTGAGGATATAGCTTCATTGTCAACAGAAGCTAAAGCTGTTACAATAATATTTGCAAATTCAAAAAACTATACTCCAGAGAACCTGCAAGAAATAAGTAGAATAAAGAACTCTAAAAATTTTGAATATTACAAGATTAGAAATTTGAACTTTGAAGAATATGAGGATATTATCCAAAAGGACTATTTCTTGCCACTCGATATATTATTGGAATTATATGAAAGATCAGAGGGGTCTCTTGAATATACATACTCTGAACTTTCTATAATGAGAAGCAAAAAATACATAGACGATATAGGTAGATGGTCTGGAGGAAATAAGATTCCAGATGAAATTCCCCGTGGATTTAATGAATTAATATCTTACAAATACAAATTATTGGATGATAATAAAAGGGATTTATTGAGATGGCTATCAATGCTGGAAGGAGGAATTGAAGCTGAAACCCTTAAGAAAATTAGTGGTTTAAATGAAAATCAATTTATAAATGCCTTAGAGGGACTTAATGAATCTGGAATATTAAGGATAAATGGGAATAATGTGATTTTTGAAGATAAGAAAATGAAGAATTTTATAAGGTCTTCAATATCCGAATATTCAAAAATATCAATGGCAAAAATAATACTAAAAAATATAGATGAAGAATCCCCTTCATTCGTAGAAATTCTAATTGAAGCTAAAGAATTTGATAAGGCAGAGGATGTGATAATAAAATACACTAATAAAATTTCAAGTAGGAATATAAATATAAATCAAAGCTTAGTTGAATCTCTCCTTCGATACAGAAGATCCGAAAGACTTCTCAGGAGATATGCAAGATTATTGCTATACCAAGGATACAAAGATGAGGCAAATGAAATCTTGAATGAAATAGAAGAAAAATTCGAAGAACCATCATCAGGATTCTATGCTCTCAAGGCGTGGGCTCTGGGGCCTGACGAATTAAATCATATTGATGACTTATTGCAAAAGGCTAAGGATCCAATAGATAAAAAATGGATTTTTTTCTATAAGATGTATAATCTATGGCAGAAAGGAGAAATTGAAGAGGCTGTTAAAGTAGGTCAAGAGCTTATTAATTCAGGTGATTCAATACAGATAAGAGGAGAAGCACTTAGAATTATGGGAAATATTGCACTTGACAAAGAAGAATATGAAAAAGCTCTGGAGTATTATGAAAAAGCCAGAATAATATCAGAAAATATAGGCGATTTCAGAAATCTGTCAAGAATTTTAAGCAATGAGTCAAATGTATATTTTGCAAAAGGAGATGAAGAAAAAGCATTTGAATACATGCGCAAATCAAAGACTATCGCAAAGGATAATTTTGATATCCCAGTTTATGTAATCGTTGAATATAACGGAGCGATCTCAGAATATGATTACCAGTTGATAAACTATGATCAATTAATAAAAAGACTGGAAAGAATGGAAAACATAGTTATGAAATACGGAAGCTCAACGCTTATCCAGAATTATTTATTAACCCTTGCATCAATTCATTTATTCTCTCTTGAATTTGAAGAATTTGATGAATATATAAATAAGGCAGAGCAAGAAATTAACAAAAGAGGAAACAAGTTCCAGGCGGGTAGAATGGAAATTCTAAGGGCACTTAAGAATATTATATTTGGCAAGGAGGTAAATATAAGAAATGAAGATATAAACCAGCTTAATTCACTTGATTATGTTGTTATTAAAATTCTCCAGAATGAGATAGAAGAAGCCCAAAAATTCATATCAAGACTGCCGGATGAAAACGAAAGCATATATTTCAAATCTTTAATCAAGATATTAAGAGGAGAAAATCTTGATAATATTAAAAAGGAAATGGAAAATTTTTTACAAAGGCGGAGCATATTTTCAGATTTTCTTAGAGATCTATTTAGCATTATGACCAACGGGAGAATTGACCATGAAAAATACATTAGAAGCGGAAATGCTATTATTCTCGTAGTAGTTGGAAAGATGCTAAAAGAAGATGAAAGAGAGATCATTATAGATCTGTTGAAGAAAAGAAAAAATATAGATGTATCACATTTATTAAAATAAATTAGTTTATCACTAAAAAATATAATCTATTTAGGATATTTTTTTAAACTTCGAAGACATACCCTATGAAAGGCGAAACCATGAAAAAAGATCTAAATTTAATGGTTGCTGGACCCCAAGGTAGTGGTATAAATTTTACATCCGACACCTTTGCAAAGGTCATGAGCAGACAAGGATTTTACGTATTCACAAATGCTGAACTTTTTTCAACAATAAAGGGAGAGCACTCATACTTCCGAGTCAGAATTAGCGATTCTGAAATTTCAAGCTATTCAAAGAGAGTCGACATTTTGATACCCCTAGATTCAAAAAGTGTCATATTACATAAAGATGAAGTTTCTGATAGCGGAGTAATACTATCCGAGGATAAAATAGATGATAATAGATACGAAGCTTTACAATATAGAGAAATTTTACAGAAAGTAGCAACGAAATTCAATAAGAATTTATCAGAACTAAATGTTATGAAAAATACCGTTGCGCTTGCAGCTGCTGTTAAAATGGCCGGAGTAGGATCAGAAGAATTGAAGAAGGTAATATCCGAAAATTTTGCTTCTAGAAAAAATATTGCGGAAATGAATAATGCTGTTGTAGATGAAGTTTATGCGTCATTTAACAGCAAGAAGTCTTTTAATCTTCCAAAAGTAACCAAATCCAAAAGGATGCTTATAAATTCTGCCGAGGCCGTAGGCATGGGGAAGATTATATCCGGATTGAAGTTCCAGTCCTATTATCCAATCACTCCAGCTAGTGATGAATCCAACTATCTTGAAAGTATAATGGATAAATATGGACTTGTGGTAGAACAAACTGAAGATGAAATAGCGGCAATAAACATGGCTATTGCAGCGGCAAACACAGGCTTAAGGTCTGCCACAAGCACCTCGGGCCCTGGTTTTGCTCTAATGGTAGAAGCACTATCATATGCCGGAATGACCGAAACTCCTGTAGTTATATTCTATTATCAGAGGGCTGGACCATCTACGGGAATGCCCACAAGGCACGAGCAGGGAGACATAAAATTCGCATTGACAGCAGGTCACGGGGAATTCCCAAGGGTAGTTATAGCTCCAGGAGATCACACAGAATCATTTTACGATACTGCGGAGTCATTTAATATTGCCGAACATTACCAACTCCCAGTTATAGTACTCCTAGATAAATCAATGGCAATGAGCAATACAACCACTGAAATATTTGATACATCCAAAATTAGAATAGATAGAGGGAAATTGATTTTACAGGAAACATCAAATTATCTGAGATATAAGTTAACAGATGATGGAATTTCTCCAAGATCGGTTCCTGGAATTAAAGGTGGAATCATAACTGTAGCAGGAGATGAACACGAGGAGGATGGGCATATTTTCTCAGAAGACCCTGATAATAGGATTACAATGATGAATAAAAGGATGAACAAGATGAATCTTGTTCTGAAGGAAATTCCAGAGGATCTGAAAGTAAAATTCTATGGTAAATTAAGCAACAAGACTGTTATAGTGTCATGGGGTTCTCCAAAAGGGGCCATATTGGATGCACTTGAATACTACCCAGAGATATCATTCCTCCAAGTGAGAATGATGGAACCATTCCCGTCTGATGAAGTTTCTAAATATCTCAAAGGGAAATATGTGATAGATATTGAGCAGAATTATAGTGGACAACTAGCTGATATAATTAGGGAGAAAACAGGAATAGAAGTAAATTCAAGAATCTTGAAATTCAACGGAAGGCCAATGGCCTATGAAGAGCTGGTGGATGCAATTAAAGAAGCTCAAAAGAATAAAAAGGTGGTGTTAACATATGCATAATACTTATAAGACAAATGTGGAAATTGACTGGTGTCCAGGATGCGGTGATTTTGGTATATTAAATGCCTTAACACTAGCATTGCAGGAATTAAAGATACCCAATGAGAATGTAGTTCTTACTGGAGGTATTGGTTGTAGCTCTAAAATCCCCCATTACGTGAACGTAAATGCACTTCACACACTTCACGGGAGGTCTCTAGCACAGGGAGAGGCAGTTAAAATTGCAAATCCCCACTTAGAGGTAATATCGGCCTCCGGAGATGGCGATGCACTTGGTATTGGAATGGCGCATCTGGTTGCCGCCGGGAGAAGAAATATAGATATGACATATCTCATCTTTGACAACGGGGTTTATGGTTTAACCAAGGGTCAAGCCTCACCAACACTTCCTTATGGAGAAAACATTAAAAGTATTGAAACAGAAAATATTAAATTTCCAGTAAATCCATTGTTTGTAGCCCTAGCCAGCGGGTATACCTTCGTAGCCAGATCTTATGCCTATAACATAAAACATCTGAAAGATACCATAGTGAGAGCAATAAAGCATAAGGGTATGGCAATGATTGACATAATGCAGCCCTGCGTAACCTACAATAATATAAATACCAAGGAATTTTATGATGCAAGATTGTATGATATTGAAGCTTCTGGTTGGAATCCAGTTGCAAAATCCCAAGAAGAATATGAAACAAAAGTATCTCAAGCTGTTCTGAAGTCAATGGAATGGGGGGATAAGATTCCTATGGGTGTGTTCATCCAGTTCGAAATGGAAACATATGCGCAAAGGCTTTCTAAATTGATAAAAGGATATGAAGAAAGAAATATGGTAATGGAGCCAATACATAAAGATGGAAAACCAATAAATGATATATCAGAAATAATGGAGTCATTTATTTGATTTTTTTATTTTTTTAATAATTATATAAACTACCATAAAGGATAACAGAAAAGATACAAGATACAAAGTTTTCTTAAAGGGGAAAAAGTCAACAAAAAATATCAGAACAAGACCATAGAAACTAATATCCGCATCATGACTGTAAAATAGTTTTTTAAGAACAATTGGAGATATAACCACTATGGTAATTAACAATAATGTAAAAATTATAAAATTTATTTCAAAAAAATAAAATAAGGTTAAGAATAATACAGAAACTATTATCCCAATATAAGGTACGGTCTTATCATACAGCAAATCCTGAAGAAAAACTATCAGAGAAATAGGTAAAATAACAATCAGTGATATATTAAGCATTGAATAAAAGTTTATATTAAAAATATTATTAATATATTCCGAAGGAAGGGACACCAAGGTTATGATCAGAAAGAATGAAATCAAATAAGAGATAAAAATATCACTCTTCGCAGATAGAAAATAACCAATTATGAATATGATTATAATGAATAATAAATAATATGTATAATGAGAAAATATTGTAAAATTTAAAAAGAAATAGAGTAAGGTAATTGAAGAAAACGAAATGTAAGAAGCTAAATTGCCCCTTTTCATAAAAATTCTTGCTGGAATTATGAGAATAGAGATTATTACCATTAAAATTACATCATTGAGCGGTAGCGATGTAATATATTTTATTCTCTCAAGTATAAGTAAAATATAAGGAACTGAGGCGATGAATGTTCCATAGTTAGAGAATATTATTGAAATGGCTTCCAGTATCAAAATTAACAGGTAGATATAGAACTGGTAATATGTAAATAGATTCAACTTCATAATCCCATACAGGAATACCAACAGAACCACGAATATTACTGGTACAGCATCCGCCGATCGTTGTTTATCCATAATAATAGCGGGGAGTGGATTTGAACCACCGGTCTACGGGTTATGAGCCCGTCGGGATTTCCTGGCTACCCCACCCCGCTGTGTTAATGAAATAGCAAGTCAATATATATGCTTTTATGCTAATACTCTAAACCTAAAAATTTCAAAATTTAATTTAATTGATAAAATAATTATAAACAATTTATTTATCTTAAATGATGTCTAATTGCGCAAACATCAAAATTCATCTGAAGGCTGATCTGTAACAGTAAAGAATTGAAAAATCTTTCAAAAAGAAATGTTTAATAAGTAACAAAAAATGAGAAAATCAGGAGCAATAACATGCAAGAAAATTTATTCTTAGATAAGGAGGTTATATATTCGTATGATGCAGGGGAAGATCTATATTTTCTTCGTGGTTTTGAGGAGTTAATATCAATATATTATAGAGAATACAGAACTTCCAATCAGGTAGGCTCAATCATTAAAGAAAATCCAGGATATCAATCTGTTAAATTCTTGCTCAAGAAGAATGGAATAGATTTCAAAGAAGAAAGTTACGGTATTTCGTTTAGTTTTAAACCTAAGGTATTAGATTTTAAGTTACTCCAGGAAAATAATGAATTCACACAACTAGATAAAATTGAAATGGGGGCATTTGCACCGTTCAATCTTTATTGGAAGGGCCGGATTTACAGACTATTCCGTTTTTCATCAGCACATGAAAGGAGTGTATCTGATAGATTAATTTACATGAACTCTGTGATAAATAGCGGAATAATACCTAATTATTTCAAAATAGATTATTATGGTGAGTCTCACGATATTAGAAATTTCATTAAATCTTACGGGAGAAATATCAGAGTTAAAATTATGGAAATAGAATTTGATTATGACTGTAAGATTGAAAAGGGTTTAGTTAAAATCACCCCTGGTAAATCAGGAAAATTTGATATTATTACAAAGAGTGGAATCACCGGTTATGAAGAAAACTCTGAAATTTCAGAGTTTATCGATAGCATAAATAAAACGTGGGAATTAATTCATAAGGTACCACTAGAAATGATAATTCAAAATAAAGGTAGATCATGCTCCCTATTTTTCATAATGGAAGAAGATTATGCGAATACTCTCTTATCTCAAATTAATAAGAATGAGATTACAAATCTAAAGATAGTTTATTTCCGGAGTCCTGAATATTTATGATTTGCTATAAATTCTAGAATTCTTTTCCAAATACATAATAATCCATTATGTTTATAACATCCCTATTAAAAATATTCTTCTTCCTAGCAAGGCAGCCATAAAGGCTGATGGATATACTCTTATTATCTGAATATAACTCAAAATATTTGTATGTCAAGGACGCTATTTCCATGTCAAGTTGCCAAACTCTCATAAGTTTTTCCCTATCGTCATTCATTTCCATCACATTTCTCTTTTAATTCCATCAAAATTTTATAATGTAGTTGAGCCACAATTATTTTATCCTTAAGCAACTTCACCCTCTCCTCCTTTTCTTTTATTTCCTCATCGTACATATGAAACACCTTTTCAAAAGGAATCATCATCCCAGGAGGGAGGTTTGGCTATTCACCCGGAGGATTCCATCTCCATTTCATCATTTCAAATCTGAATAAATAAATTTCTAAATAGTAAAAATTAAAAATTAAGGGAGAGGCTCATTTTTTTATTTATTGAATGTTGCGCAAGACTATAGAAGAATTCAGATGCAATGTCTGCTTTTTCCTCATCATTCATGTTGACCAATAATTGAATGAGCTCATCTATAAATCTCTCATTTGATGTATAGAAATAATTTTCCGAAATTGCAGACCCGAAAATATCATCTATCATAGCAGATCTCTCATCATTCTCAAAAAATTCAATATAACTTTCAGCATTTTTGAGTTCCTTGAAAGATTCATCAGCCTTTCCAATTTTGGCAAGCGATGTTGATATGTCAACATAGCTCCACAATTTTACTTCCTGTGGAGCTTTCTCAAGGAAGAAATCAGATATTTCCTTTGCCTTTTCATAATCAGAAGTCTGTTCAAATCTTCTTAAAAATAATGATGAAATTAAGAAGTATATGACACCCCCTTTTTCATTTTCTTTTCCTTCTTGAGCTAAGAATTCTTCCATTTTCCCCCTAGTTTTTTCGAGAATGGTATCTGCCTGTTCCTGCAAATCAAGCCTCAAATAAATTTTGAACAATGTTATATCCCGGAATATCTTGAGCAATTTGGAAGAATTTTTAGGAAGTGAATTTTTTATATATTCAATCAGTTCTTCACCTTCATTTATCATCCCACTATTTTTCTCTATTCTCCCGAGCATAATTTTAGCAATAGCTATCTGGGATGCTGTAAAAATTTTCTCAATTTTATCTTCAATATCCTGGAATAATTCATTTTCTGCGAAATATATCATATTTTCATTAAGTGATGATGTAAATTCATCTCTCATAACCATTTTCCTTGCAACTGATCCCCTGAAAGAATCCTTTTCTTTATCGTTGGGCATAAGTTCCAAAAATTTTTTTATCATCGATATCCGGTGGAAATTATCACTATTAAGATGGATTGTATCAACAACGGTTAAAGCAAGTTCTGTTATGGGTTCAACCATAGACTTATCTTTTTTTGGAAAGAAAGTTAGAATATCATTTACATAGTCCAGAGCTTTTGAATCCATCATTGCAAGAGCTTCCAGTATAGCAACATCCCTGTAAATAGAGAATATATCACCATTTGGCAGCATAAAATTTTTTTCAAGTTCCTTCTCAATTTCATTTATCAACCCTTTAGCTAAATCCATATTATTGATCAGTATATTCATTTTAGTGAAATCCAAATATCTTTCAAAATCTGTACCTTCTTCGCCAATATTATTGAAAAAATTATTTATTTCCTCAACTATTTTGTCATCAAATGGAGTCAATTTTAAGCCTGATGCAAGTTTATATATTATATACTGCATTTTTTCTTCTATTCTATCTCCTTCTATAATGTTCATTAATTCTTGAATCTTCAATTCGTTATTTTCCATCGAACGTTATCATAATTCGAAGTTAAATTTTTCTCGTATTTTTTCAGGAATGATTAAATATGTTATTTGGAAATACAAGTGATACTTCCATATTGGGTTCATCTACAATTTCAGATATTTCAAGGTTACCTAATACACTGGCAAGAATATAGGCTTCTTCACCGGTCATATCATAATGCTTGCAATAATCTATAAAACTTTCAAGTGCCTTTTGAGCAGCTTTGTATAAATCCTCATCAATTCCTGTAAAGACAATCACCTCATTATTGATATATGAATGGGACTCTATAATGGGGTATTTTGAATTGAATTTAGATCTGCTTACCCTAATGGTGACTTCAGCCGACGTTTCTATTCCAGTACCGCAGACTTCTCCATTTCCCTGTGATGCATGTGGATCAGAAATAGCAAAATATGCACCATCATTATTAGCCGGTAAATGGACAGAAGATCCTTTTTTTATATACCTGTTATCAAGATTCCCACCAAAAATCTGTGGTGGAATAACTGGGAAATCTCCTGAAAAGGGTGACGTTCCTATTATCCCCAGCATAGGCTCTATAGGAATCTTCAATCCTCTTAGAAAGTTATCTCTTGCAACAGCATACTTATCATAAATATCCCATAGAACGAGCTTCTCTGGGAACCTATTCTTGAGAAGACCAAAATTATTTAATATTGCCGACCATCCAAATTTCCCAGGTTTTAAATCTATTATTTCAATTTTTAAGAAATCACCTTTTTTAATTCCGTTCACCTTTATCGGACCAACCAGAGCATCAACCTTCTTGTTATCTATTTGTTTAAGAGTTTCCGTATCCCACCTCTCAGTTATTTGTAGAGAAGACGAATCAGGAACAGAAATATTAATTTCTTCATTCAAATCTACTGTCAATAGAGGCTTCTCCCAGTTCCTCCAAGAATATTTCCAGTTATTGCTGTCCATTCCATCTAGAAATTTCATGAATTATAAATGAACATTAAGATTTAGAATTTACTGGTGAAGTGGAATAGAAAATCTTAACATTCTTGGAAAATGAAATTTTATCCTACATCAATACGGAAAAATTTTAAAAATAAGACTCACTAACAACTCAATGAGACCAGATTATGTAAAGGTGAGAATGCCAACTGAAGAATCTTATTTCCGGACCAGGCAAGAGGTCAAGGATTTGCAATTGCATACAGTTTGCGAAGAGGCCAGATGCCCGAATATATCAGAATGCTGGACTATGGGTACAGCAACGTTTATGATAATGGGTAAGAATTGTTCTAGAAATTGCAGATTCTGCTCTGTCACGCATGGTCACATGGAATCATTAGATCCCTCAGAGCCAGAGAAGGTGGCCAAAGCTGTCAGAGATATGAAACTAAGATATGCAGTAATTACGTCTGTAGATAGAGACGATCTACCGGATGGTGGTGCACAGCATTTTGCAAATGTAATAAATGAGGTTAAAAAATCTGGTGTCAAGGTTGAGGTCTTAATTCCTGATTTTCAGGGGAATGAAATGTCCTTGAGATTAATATGTGATGCAAAACCGGATGTTATCGCCCATAATATAGAGACAGTTAAGAGACTTACACCTTTTGTTAGGGATCCGAGAGCAAAATATGATCAATCTCTTGCGGTATTGAAATTTATAAAAAGCCAGGGGTTCATAACTAAGAGTTCGATTATGTTAGGCCTAGGAGAAAGAAATGAAGAAGTTTTATCATCTCTCCGAGACCTAAGGGATGTGGGAGTAGATATAGTAACTATAGGTCAATATCTCAGACCTTCCAAAATGCAACTTCCTGTTTTTGAATATAGCAGTGCAGAAAGATTCAAAATGTTTGAAGAAGAAGCCTACAGAATTGGCTTCTCCTTTGTTGCTTCTGGACCACTTGTTAGAACGTCTTATAGGGCTGCAGAAGCCTGGGCATTAAGAAGGGATAGTAATGAGTCCGTTGAGTAACATCTCAAACGATCAACTTATTGGAGCGTACAGAAATGCTGTGAGGTCCAGAACCCTAGATATAAAAATAGTGAACTCTCAAAGACAGGGCATAATAGGATTTCACGTACCATCTGCTGGTCAGGAGATCATTCAGGTAGCCCTTGGAATGCTTGCAAGAAAAGAAGACATTATATTTGGTTATTATAGGGACCTAGCACTTCTAATACAGAGGGGTATTCCTTTAGAAAAAATAATTGATCAACTTTTGGGGAATAAGGAGGATCTACAGAAGGGAAGGCAGATGCCTGATCATTTCTCTTTCAAGGATTATAATTTCTCAAGCATTCAGAGCCCTGTAGGTGCGCATTTACCGCTGGCTGTTGGTGCAGCATACATGCTGAAATACAAAGGAAAGGAAGGAATAGTAATAGCTAACTTCGGCGATGGTGCTACGTCAACATCAGATTTTCATGCAGCTATGAATTTTGCAGGAGTATTCAACTTAAAAATACTATTCCTTTGCGAAAACAATGGCTGGGCAATATCTTTACCTACAGAAAAACAAACTAAGGGAGAAATTTACCGGAAAGGTGAAGCTTATGGAATTATGGGAAAGAGGGTTGACGGTAATGATTTATTATCGTCCATAAATGGTATCTCAGACGCCATGAATTACATAAGAGAAGGAAAAGGACCATATATTTTGGAAGCTGTTACTTATAGGATCGGACCACACTCAACCTCTGATGATACAAAAAAATATAGGGTAGATGAAATTACAGACGGGAGCGAGAAAGATCCAATAAGAAGGCTTGAAAACCTCCTTTTATCTATGGGTATACTGGATGAAGGGAAAATAATTCAGATCAAGGAAGAAGCAAAGAGAGAGATAGATAAAATAGTGGAAGATAGAAGGAAAATTGGTTTTCCAGATAAATCAACAATGTTTGATGATCTTTATGCAGAAACCCTATGGATACAGGATGAGGAGAGGAGGGATGTGCTGTGAGCGTCAAAACTATGGTTCAATCATTGAATGAAGCACTATATTCACTGATGGCAGAAGATGAGGATATAATACTTTTGGGAGAAGATATTGGTAGGGATGGCGGAGTATTCAGGGTAACCGATGGATTGCAAGCAAAATACGGAGAAAATAGGGTAATAGACACACCATTGAACGAACTAGGAATAGTTGGTATGGGAATAGGTATGGCAATGTATGGATTGAGACCAATTGCAGAAATACAATTTCAGGATTTCATATTTCCATCCTTTGATCAAATAGTAAATCAAATGGCTAAGATAAGATACAGGACTGGCAATCAGTTCCAGGTTCCAATGGTTATAAGAACACCTTACGGTGGAGGAGTAAAAGGAGGATTATATCATTCTCAGAGTGGGGAATCATATTTCGTCCATACCGCAGGCTTGAGGGTAGTTACCCCATCAAATCCTTATGATGCAAAGGGATTACTTGTTTCATCAGTAAGATCCGGAGACCCAGTTATATTTTTAGAACCCAAAAAACTCTATCGTTCAATCAAAATGGAAGTACCCGATGATCTGTATCAGATAGAATTAGGGAAGGCAAGGCTATTGAGGGAGGGTAATAGAATATCCGTGATTACATACGGCAGCATGGTTCCAATTGTTGAAACTGTTATTTCAAAAAATAATATTGATGCAGATATACTAGATTTAAGGACGCTTCTTCCAATGGATCTGGAAGCAATATTGAAGTCGGTAAAAAAAACGGGAAGGGTGATTATAATTCATGAAGCACCAAGAACATTGGGTATCGGGGCTGAAATATCAGCTCTGATCAGTGAAAGGGCTATTGATTATCTTCTGTCTCCAATCATAAGAGTTACAGGTCCAGATATTCCATTCCCTTATGTTAATGAAGATTTTTACATCCCTAATGAGAAAAGAATTATGGCCGCTATAAACAAGGCTATTAATTACTGAGGTGAAAATATGTCAATTTTTAAATTACCGGATATAGGAGAAGGTGTCCAGGAAGGAGAAATAGTGAAATGGAATGTTAAAGAGGGAGATACTGTCAAAAAGGACGATATTATCGTTGAAGTAATGACAGACAAAGTAACTGTACAGATTCCGTCACCAATGGAAGGAAAAGTATTAAAGATATACCACAAGGAGGGAGACATTACAAAGGTCGGTGAACCGCTTATAGATATAGGAAATGAAGTCTCGGAGGCACCATTGGATGAGGGCGAGATGAAATCAGAAAATAAGGTCTCTGAAAAAATAATAGAAACGGGATCGGAAGAAAGTATGAGGGTGCTTGCACCTCCAGGCATAAGGAGAATGGCCAGAGAAAAGGGTATAGATTTAACGAAAATTAAAGGATCAGGACCCAACGGCAGAATTATGCTATCTGATATTGAATCTTTAAATGAAGTATCACCTCCCATAATTAATACGGGAAGGATTCAAGAAATCACGAAAAATTCTGAAATTGTAGAGATGAAGGGTTTAAGGAGAATTATATCTGAGAAGATGACAAAATCAAAAAGCACAATACCTCATTACTCAGTTGCTGAGGAAATTGATGCTTCAGAGTTGCTGAAGATTAGGGAAACGCTTAAATCAAATGGAATAAATGTTTCCTTTACACCCTTCTTCGTAAAGGCTGCCGTTCTTGCTCTTAAGGAATTTCCTTATCTGAATGCAAGATCACTGGATAGTGGGAAATATGAGATATTAAAATACTATAATATAGGTGTTGCAGTAGATACGCAGGAAGGGTTAACGGTAGCAGTTATAAAGAATGCTGACAGGAAGTCAATCGTAGAAATATCAAAGGAAGTTGAAGATCTTGCATCCAGGGCAAGGGAAGGTAAACTCAAATTGGAGGAGGTAAAGGACTCCACTTTTACAGTTACCAATGTTGGTTCTATAGGAGGAATATTTTCAACACCTATAATCAACTATCCTGAAGTGGCAATAATGGGAGTTCACAGAATTAGGGAAATGCCAAATGGAAAATACATGTTCATAACACTTTCTGCAGATCACAGGTTGATAGATGGGGCCATGGCAGCAAGATTCATAGTAAAGGTGAAAAAATATCTTGAAGTTCCGGTTACAGTAATGGTGTAATTATGGATTATGATGCGATTATAATAGGTGGGGGTCCCGGGGGATATGCAACGGCGATTAGGCTAGGGCAGTATGGCAAAAAAGCCCTTCTCATTGAAGAGAATAAGATTGGTGGAGAATGCCTTAATTATGGCTGCATTCCAAGCAAAGCGCTCATAGAAATGGCAGACTCTATAAATTATCTTAAGGAAATGCCCGGTGTTGAATTTTCCTTTAATATTGACATGAAAAAATGGCAGGAATGGAAATGGGGTATGATAAACAAACTCACTTCAGGTGTAGAAAGACTTGTTAAAAGCTATGGGGGGGCAGTAATCAAAGGAAAAGGTTACATAGTTGATAAAAACCAGGTGAAGATAGATAACGAGATATATTCCGCAGAAAATCTTGTTGTAGCTACAGGTTCAGTTCCAATAAAGGTAAAAGGGCTGGATTCATCAATGTTCAATCGTGATATTCTGGATGTTGACCATATACCAGAATCATTAATAATAATTGGTGGAGGCTATATAGGAATAGAGTTGGGAACTGCATTCAAAAAGCTCGGGACTGACGTAACTATAATTGAAATGATGCCAACCATTCTGCCTGGTATAGATCAGGACCTTACAAGATATGTCGAAAGAAGGGTCTCCTCCCTGGGCATAAAAGTATTGACATCAACAAGGGTGCAGGAGGTAAAGAAGGAAGGCTCATATAAGGTAACATTATCAGATGGATCGGAAATAAATGCCGAAATGGTTGTTTTATCAATAGGAAGAGAACCGAATACAAAGGGGTTCGGACTTGAAAATTTGAATCTCGAAATGGACGGGAAATTCATTAAAACAAACAAAAGAAAAAGAACCAGTGTTGAAGGAGTTTATGCCGTAGGAGACATTAGCGGACCACCATTACTTGCGCACAAAGCTTTCTACGATGCGATGATAGCGGCAGATAATATATCGGGGAATGAGAATGAAATAGATTACAAAGCCATGCCTTTTGTAATTTATTCAGATCCTGAAATTGCGATAACAGGGGAAAGAACTGATAATTTTGTAAATGTACCTCTTGCAACAAATGGAAGGGCATTGGGAATGAACGCATCCCTCGGAGTTTACAGGATATATACTGATGAAAAACTTGTGGTGAAAGGAGGAGCGTTTGTTCTCCCAAGGGCATCCGAACTAATCAGTGAGATATCATTAGCCGTTGAGTCAGGCTTGACAAGTAAGGATATTGGTCTGACGATTCATCCACATCCAACTCTATCTGAAGGGGTTCAGGAATCATCTGAGGCAACCTATGGAAAGTCATTACATTATAAATCCAGCCGTTGATCTTGGAATTATAGAATATCAAAAAAGCTTGGCACTGCAGAGAAAGATAGTCAGTAAAATTAAATCCTGGAATCACGGGGATGTCCTCCTAATATTGGAGCACCCTCCTGTTTTTACAATAGGTAGAGGTGGGATTCTGGAGAATTACAAGAATGTTGAGGTTATAAAAACTGAGAGAGGTGGAGACGTGACATATCATGGTCCCGGTCAGATTGTAGTATACCCAATCATCAATCTTGAAAAAAATGGTATCGGGGGAGTCAGAAGATACGTGGAAATGGTCGAACAGATAATTATAGATTTACTTAAAGATAATGGTTATGAAGGATCCGTAGGAAAGGAGCCAGGGATATGGGTCAATGGGAAGAAGGTTGCCTCAATAGGAATGGCAATAAACAATGGAATTTCCTTCCACGGGTTCTCTTTGAATATATCACAGGAAGTTCTTTCGGGTTTTGCAAAAATAAAAGCCTGCGGCTTAGATCCCTCTTCTATATCATATATCAATGTGGACAAGGAAAAAATAAAAGATGATATAATTAAAAATTTTTCATTTAGAATTCATAAATTTAATGTAGTACAAAAGGATTTTTTTTATTCTATTATTTAAACTCATTAATTGTAAACTTCATTTTTAATAATGATGATGTAATTATGGTATATGTCTATAAATTCAAATGTTGTATTAAAGGATGGAACCAGTGTTCTTATAAGGGAATGTAGAGATGATGATATTGAAAAATTAAAGGAATTTGTAAATTCTCTATCAGACTCTTCCATTGAAGGAAGGTTCATGCAGAAAATTCCAAAGGACCTTGCCCTTGAACTATTGAGTAAAGATAAAACTCTGTCAATAATCGCTATCAGAAATGATAAGATCATAGGGCATGGAGCAATTTACCAGAAAGGATCTGGATCAGCTGAAATAGCTATTATAGTTTCAGAAGAATATCAGTCAAAGGGTCTTGGAACATCAATGCTTGGATTGCTGACTGAATACTCGATTAGGTCTGGAGTATATGAGGTTAAATCCTATGTTTCTCCACAAAATTACAAAATGATAGGTGTTTTGAAGAACCTTGGTTTTCCGGTTGAGTCAGAAGCTAAACCAGGAGTTCTTGAAGTAAGATTCCCTCCATCATCTCTTCCAGAGGCAATTGATAAATTTGAGCATAGGGATGCAATCTCGGCTGTCAATGCAGTCAAATTTTTCCTTGAACCTAAGGGCATTGCAATTATTGGGGCTTCAGGGGACAGAAATGCAATTGGTGGCCAGTTATTTTTCAATTTGATAGAAAGTGATTACCAGGGACCTATTTTTCCAGTAAATCCTTCAAGGGAATTCGTCCAAGGAATAAAAACATATAAATCAATACTTGACATCCCTTATCCCATTGATGTGGCGTTTATAGTAGTTCCATATCAATTTGTAAACAGTGTGGCTAGGGAATGCGGTCAGAAGGGTGTCAAGGGTCTTATAATAATCTCTTCAGGATTTTCTGAAGTAGGCGGGGATGGCGTCAAGAGACAGCAGGAACTTATGAAAATATGTTCAGATTATGGAATGAGAGTGATAGGCCCTAATTGTATGGGAGTTGCAAATACGGACCCGAAAATCAACATGAATGGCCAGTTCTCTCCATTCAAGCCAAGAGGAGGAAGAATATCATTTCTTTCGCAGTCGGGAGCTCTTGGAATAGCCGTAATAGACATTACAAATAAACTAGGTCTCGGTATGTCAAGTTTTGTTTCAGTAGGGAATAAAGCAGATATCTCAGGTAATGACCTTATCCAGTACTGGGAGCGGGATGCAAATACTGATGTAATATTGATGTATTTGGAATCATTTGGAAATCCAACAAAATTTTCTAGAATTGCCAGGAGGGTATCAAAAACTAAACCTATAATCGTAGTTAAAAGTGGAAGATTTGGAGCAGGATTTAGGGCAACTCAATCTCATACAGGTGCCCTTCTGTCAGCATCTGATGTTACTGTGGATGCCCTCTTCAAGCAGAGCGGAGTTATCAGAGCACAAACTCTTGATGAAATGTTCGATCTTGCAGCTCTTTTATCCTCACAGCCAGTCCCTAAAGGAAACAGGGTAGCCATTGTTACCAATGCAGGTGGTGCGGGTATACTTGCTGCAGATGCATGTGAAGCTCAGGGCCTAAAGGTTCCGGAACTTACCGAGGAAACACAGAAAAAACTCAGGGAATTTTTACCTCCAATAGCCGGTGTGAAAAATCCTGTGGATATGAGTGCAGGTGCCGGTCCTGAAGGTTATGAAAAGGTATTGGATGTTCTAAAGGACACAGATTACATCGATTCTATCATTGTAATTTTCATACCTCCTGTAGTCATGGATCAGAGTGTGGTAAGTTCCAAGATTCTAAATGCTGCGAAGAGAATTGATGGAAAGAAAACTATAGCATCTGTATTTATGGCGTACAGAGGTGTCCCGGATATATTGATTGGAGAGGGTATAAAGATACCATCATTCCCATTCCCGGAAGATGCAGCCTCTGCGCTAGCTAAAGCAACGGAGTATGGAAAATGGAAATACTCTCCTCTATCCAAACCAAGAGAAATTAAGGTTAAAGACAGAGAAGAAGTTAAAGCAATAATATCCAATGGTCTAAAAAATAATGATGGCTGGCTCACCTATGACGAGGCTTCCAAAATTCTTCAAAACTATGGAATTCCAGTAGTAAAAACAATAATAGCAAAAACGCCAGAAGAGATCAGGAGCAAAGTAGTCTCCATGGAAGGAAATGTTGTAGTAAAGGCTTATGGTCCTAAGCTGGTACATAAGAGTGATATGGGTGCTGTTAAATTGAACATTCTACCACTAAAGGCAGGTGATGTAGCTGCTGATATGCTTAATTCTCTGAATAAGATTGGAGTGGAAGTCGACTATTTTGTTGTACAGGAAATGATACCCGAAGGAATAGAAATGATTGTTGGATCTTCACTGGATCCCAGCTTCGGACCCGTGGTAGTTACAGGGATGGGAGGAAAACTTGTAGAGCTTCTTAAGGACATATCAATAAGATTAGCTCCTGTATCAGAAAATGATGCAGATGAGATGATTTCAGAATTAAAAACATCCAAAGTCCTCTATGGTTATAGGGGTGGCATTATGGCGGATGTTGAAGCTTATAAGGACATCATTACGAGAGTTTCATCCCTTGTTTATGAAAATCCCGAAATAATGGAGTTAGATTTAAATCCAGTTCTTGTAATGGAAAAGGGGAAGGGTGCAAAGGTTGTTGATTTCAGAATAAGAGTTGGAGTGGCCAATAAGAATATACCGTTCGTAGCAAAAAATTTGATAAAGGAATAGGATAATAATTTTTATTTTTTTATTATAATTATTTTACCTTATCCCTGACAATTCTGAAATAATCTGACATAATTTTATATAAGCTTTTAAAATATCCAGTGCAAAGGTGAAAGTTAATGGTAACAATGAGAGCTGTTGTCTCCACGAAGGATGGCAAGAGTAAACAGATTGAGATACCAGAGGACAGACAAAACAGTCTATACGGTAAGAAAATAGGAGATACGATAGACGGCTCTGTTCTTGGCTTCCAGGGTGTTAAAATTAAGATAACTGGAGGGAGCGATAAGGATGGATTTCCCATGCGACCCGATTTCCCAGGAATGAGGAGGAAGAGGATACTCCTTACCGGTGGGGTAGGATTCAAGCCGGCAAAAGAAGGTCTCAGAAAGAAGAAGAATATTAGAGGAAATACAATAAGTAATGACATTTCACAAATCAATTTTATAGTAGTTGAAGGAACTATAGAGGAATCCCAGGGAGAAAATCAATGAAAGTTCCCAGACCACCTGAAGTAAACATTGGGATGGTCGGTCACGTAGACCATGGAAAGAGTACTTTAACTAAATTGATCACCGGAGTGAAGACAGATTATTTCTCAGAGGAAATAAAGAGGGGTATTTCAATCAAGCTTGGTTATGCAGACGCTCCTGTTTATAGATGTAAAGGGATCGAGGGACCAAGATATACAAACAACCCGTCAGAATGCCAAGAAGGGGCAGATCTTGAAAGGGTCATAAGCTTTGTAGACTCTCCAGGTCACGAAACATTGATGGCCACAATGCTTTCAGGCGCTGCTATTATGGACGGTGCACTTATAGTTATTGCTGCGAATGAAAAGTGCCCTCAGCCGCAGACAAGAGAGCATCTTATGGCTTTAAATATCTTGGGAATCAAAAATATCGTTATAGTTCAAAACAAAATAGATCTTGTATCCGAAGAAAGGGCAATAGAAAGTTATAATGAAATTAAAGAATTTATTAAGGGTACGGTTGCGGAAAATGCACCCATTATTCCTATGAGCGCAATAGATTATGCGAATCTGGATGCACTTTTATATGCAATAGAGAAATACATACCTACCAGAAAATTTAATATTGATGCAGATCCAATGATGTATGTTGCAAGGAGCTTTGATGTTAATAAACCCGGTACTAAGCCAGAAGACCTGAAGGGAGGGGTTCTTGGCGGTTCAATATTCCAGGGTGTATTCAGAGTCGGGGATGTAATAGAAATATCTCCTGGCATAGCTATCTCAAAAGGAGGAAAGAAGACCTGGAATCCAATAAATACAGAAATATCATCTATAATATCTGGTAATTTATCACTAGAAGAGAAGGGACCAGGAGGACTGGTCGGCATAGGTACAAAACTTGATCCTTTTGTGACAAAAGGTGATAGTTTGGTGGGAATGATAGTGGGGAAGAAGGGAACATTACCTAAACCGTTATTTTCCCTGAGCTTGAAAGTAAACGTATTGGATAAGGTAGTTGGTAGCTCGCAGGAAATGAAAGTGGATAAGATATCAAATAAAGAGACTCTCTTACTGAATGTTGCTACAGCAGTAACAGTTGCAACAGTTACCTCAGTAAAGGGAGAAAATGTAGAAGTTGATCTTAAGTATCCTGTCATAGCCCTACCAGGTCAGAATGTCGCTATATCTAGGAAAATACTCAACAGGTGGAGACTAATAGGAAGCGGCACAGTTCACTGATTACTGCATTTTTCTTTTAGGAAACATTTTTCACATTTTGGTATTTTTCTGCAGTAATTTTTAGAATGTTCTACTATGAGTGCATGGAATTCCATCAGCATCATACTGTTGAAAATTCCTGATATAGTTATCCTGATATCATCATAATTTTTTAGTCCCAGATTAAGGGAAAAATATCTGTTAAAAAATCTTATAGAATATGAATCAACGGGGAAAGTTCTTTGATTAAATGCATAAAGGGCTATAGAATCTGCTGTTTCCCTTCCTATGCCCTTAATTTTCAATAATTCATCCCTGATGCTTATGAAAGAAGGGATGTTATCTATCTCATTACTGTAAAATGAAATAGCGTTTCTGATATACTCTATTTTTCTGCTGTAAAAGCCTGCTTCTCTTATTAATGTTCTTAACTCTTTTTCATCAATTTTCAATAATTTATCAAAAGGAATATTAATTAATCTCTTAACTGAGGCTTCTGCATTTTTCCACGTTGTATTCTGAGCAAGAATAGCGCCTTCTATTACTTCCAATGGTGTTTCCGCTGGCCACCAATACATATAGCCATAATATGAGGAAAGATCCTTAAAGAGAGAAAACAGAGAATTAAAATCAATAAAAAAATTAAAACTGGATTTCATCTACTTTGATGCTGATTGTTGTGGTGATTTATTTTTAAGTTCAAGTTTCGCCTTTCTTATTGCTTCAATGAATTTCGGGACTATCTCATAGGCGTCGCCTATAAGCGCCACATCAGAGTATTTTATTATGGGTGCACTAGGATCTTTATTTATTGCTATCACATAATCTGATGTTTTCATTCCCGCGACATGCTGGATAGCTCCGGATATACCAACAGCAATGAATAACTTCGGATGAACAGTTTTTCCGGTTTGTCCAACCTGTCTATCCCTTGTGATCCATCCGGCATCGACGGGCGGTCTGGATGCGGCTACAATTCCTCCGAGCTCATTTGCTAGTTCTTCAAGCATCTTAAAACCTTCTTTCTTTCCGAGACCCATACCACCGGCAACCACGATATCAGCAGTAGTTATATCTATTTCTTCCCTTGGAATTATCTTAAGGACTTTTGTAATTACATCATCTTCTTTTATATTGCTCGTTAATTTCTCAATCTCTCCCTGCCTTCCTGGAATTCTTTCTATTGGTTTGAATATACCTGGTCTTGCACTTGCCATCTGTGGTCTGTGATTTCTACACAATATATTCGCAAGTATTGCACCACCGAAGGCCGGTCTTCTGGCTTCAAGAAGCCTCTTAGAGGTATCTATATCTATTTCTGTACAATCTGCAGTTATTCCAGTGTTTACTCTTACTGCGATCCTTGATGCAAGATCCCTACCATTATGTGTGGCTCCAAGTATGAAGTAATTAGGCTTTCTTTCCATTATTAATGATCCCAATGTATCTGCATAAGGGAATGTTCTGTAGTGTTTAAATACTGGATTTTTAACATATATAACCTTATCAACACCATATTCTATAGCCTCTTTAGCCATTGATTCTCCAGATTCATCAGCTAGAAGAATACCAACCAACTTTTCACCTGATTTATCGGAAAGTTTCCTTCCAATTCCAGCCATTTCCAGTGCAACTCGTGAAAGCTGCCCATCATTCTGTTCTAACCATATCCATATATCTTTATAGTTTTCTGGATCTTTCGCCGGAGTGGCGCATTTATTCTTTATCATTTAACTACCCCCTTTTCAACGAGAACTGAAACAACCTTATCAAGTTCCTCTATGGTGGGTTTCACTGGAGTTTTAACAGGATCAGCAACAGTTTTCATATCTTTGACAATTGTAGGTGACCCCTTGAGACCTATACAATTAGGATCCAGGTTCAATTCCTTGTTTGTTACAAGGGTTACACCCTTCTTATATGCCTCAATTTTCTTCTTCAGCGTTGGCTTCCTTGTAACATTGGCATTCAGTGTTATTGTTACTACTGCCGGTTTTCCAATTTTCAGCGTCTCAGTAGCTCCTTCAATATCTCTCTCAACTATAAAGTATGGGTCATCATATTCCACTTTGTTTACATAGGTTGCCTGCTGGTATCCAAGAAATTCTGCTATTCCTGGTCCAACATGTCCAGTCGAAGAATCTGTGGTCTCTTCGCCGCAGAATATTATATCAAAACCCCCAAGATAATCGGCGGTAGAAGCAAGAGTGAAAGATGTTGGCCAGGTATCAGCTCCTGCAAAGAATCTATCTGTTACAAGGATTCCCTTGTCTGCTCCCCTACCCATGCATTCCAATAGTGCAACATCTGCCATTGGAGGTCCCATTGTAATCACCGTTATCTCCCCTCCATGTTTATCCTTTAACAGTAAGGCTGCTTCAAGCGCATTTAGGTCTGGTGGATTTACAACATTTCTTGCTTGACTCCTATTCAGCGTTTTAGTTACTGGATCAATGGTAATATCCTGACTGTCAGGAACCTGTTTTATCATAACTGCCATCTTTAGCATTTTCATCACCCAAATTTATATACTACACCCTTTCCAGCCTTTGGATAATGCCAAGTAACAGATCCCTGATCGCATGCCACAGAACACGTCCCACACTCTACGCAATCTTCGTAATTAAACATGAGCTTTCCATTCTGTAATGTATAGCACTGTGCAGGACATGCCATTACACAGAAATGGTGTGGGCATTTCTCACATATAGCTTCATCAACTGTTATATGTGCATACTCCTTATCAACATCATATTTAATAGTTCCAAGTCTTTCCTTTATATCCATCATATTTACATCCTCCTATAGATGTTATAGAAATCAGTAAGGGTTTTTACCTTACTCATATTCATTTTACTTGCTGCCTCACTCAATATATCCCTGACCTTCTTCTTTGGCTGTCCTCTCTCCCATAGAGTTTCAAGTAAAATTCCTTCCAGCAGCTGAGGATACACAGTATACATTTTTGGATTTCCCGTTACTTTTCTTATATCCTTGAAAGTTTTTAAATCTTTTAACACATATGTATTATTCAGTTTCTTTTCATACTCAGAAAGTGACTTTGCAGAGTAATCATTCATTGATTTAGCCTTTACAGCAGTTTCACCGGCCATTATTCCTGAGAGTATTGCATAATTCATTCCCTGAAGGACCAAACCATTCGAAAATGCAAATCCAGCTGCATCCCCAAGGATCATGTATCCGTTTCCATAAAGTTGTGGGACACTTTCAATTCCACCCTCCGGGATTAAATGCGCACCATATTCAGCAACTGTTCCGCCCTCAATAAGTGGAGCAATAGACGGATGTTCCTTGAATATTTCAATAAGATCATAAGTATGTGTCATTCCATTCCTTCTCAATTCCTCCATTGGAGAAACTATACCCAGAGAAATGCTGTCCTTATTTGTATAGAAGAAGGCTCCAATATTGAGATCACCTAGATTTCCGAGGATGTATTCAGAGGCCATCCCGGATCCCTCACTGAGGTTAAATCTATCCTCTATTTTCTGTGGACTGAGTTTAATAATTTCCTTTACTCCCACAGATAATTCCCTGTCCTGAAGTGGTTTCCTCAATCCAGCTTCTATTGATAATCTCGGATTTACTCCTTCGGCCAAAAGAACCATATTGGCTGTAATTGTGTCTCCAGACTCCTGAATACCTATCACTGTTCTATCTTTAATTACAAGAGAATCAACCGTAATTCCTGGAATTACCAAAGCTCCAGCTTCTTTTGCTTTCTTAGCCATCCAAGGATCGAATTTGGCTCTAAGAACAGTATGACCGACCTTGTTCTCATCGAAATACTTTGTCTTAAAATCTATGGTGATAGAAGATTTTTCCGTTAGAAATCCAATTTTTTTATTATCTATGAACCTTTCCAGAGGTGCCTCAGACTGCCATTTAGGTAAAATTTGAGATAGATCGTTTCCCCAGAGTACTCCACCCGAAAGGTTTTTGGCACCTGGTGGGTCGGCTCTGTCAACCAGTAGAACATTTAGACCTTTACTAGCCATGGTAATCGCAGCGGCAGATCCCGCATTACCGGCTCCAACCACAATCGCATCATAATCTGGCATTCAGGGTTAATTGATTCTGAGTTAATTATGTTTTCTTATTTATAGGAATGAACGCAATAGTATAGAAAACCAAAAACATTTTTTTTAAATTAGGAATATTTCTCTCAAATCTTGCAATAATAAAAGTATAGCATCCACAAAGATTTATTAGGTTATGTTTATACCTCATTTAAGCCACCGTAGCTCAGCCTGGTACGAGCGCGTGCTTGGTAAGCACGAGGTCGCGGGTCCAAATCCCGTCGGTGGCTCTATCAGCTATATTCTTATGAAGGTCTTATTTATATAATTTAATATGAGTATTATTATAAATAAATATAAAATTATAACTCAGGGGCTTCAAATATGTACGTATATCCGCCATCATCATTTTTCTCTGTTTTAAGTATAATATTCATCCCAATTTTTATCCTCGTCAAATCATCAATCCTGAGCCAGGAAAGAACCCTGACACCAGATTCAAGAAGACCAATTGCTATTACATATCTCCCATATTTCTGAAATGAAGTTGGAGTTGTTTCTATAATAGTGTAAGTTTCAAGTTTTGCATTTCCAGATATTTCCTCCCAGGACATATCGTTATTTCTGCAAACAGGGCAATCCATCTGGGGAGGAAAATATAGCTCCCTGCAAATATTGCATCTAGTCGCAAATATCTTCCCATTTTCAAGAGCATCAAAAAATTTTTCTATTCTTTTGACTGGCATCTGATATTTAAGTTCAAGAGTTCTAGCATCAAAAAATATCCCTTCTTTGTACAATCTAATCACCTCTGGAGTATATAGTAACATATGCATAATGACCTGTCCCTCCAATATTGTGCTGTAAAGCCATTCCCCTGTTAACTGAAACCTGCCTTCCGGGATCAGCTTCATTCCTGAGTTGCTTTGTTATCTCAACTGCCTGGCTGATTCCAGTAGCGCCAATAGGATGGCCTTTTGCCTTCAACCCGCCATCTGGATTTACAGGGAATTTACCATCGTGGTATGTTTGATGTTCCTTCAGTATATTCAAACCCTCCCCCTTTGCGGCAATACCAAGATCCTCATAGGCCATAACCTCTGCTATGGAGAAACAATCATGAACCTCCAAAAGATCAAAGCTATTCTTGGGATCTGAAATTCCAACGGATCTATAGGCTATTTCTGCCGCCCTTCTGCCTGCTTCAAGACCTGTAAAATCATCTCTCTTTCCTAGATATGAGGATCCAGTTGCGTTACCAAAACCTTTTATGTATACAGGAGTGTCATTGATCTTCTTAGCTATATCCTCCGAGGCTAGTATCACTGCAGCTGCGCCGTCAGTAATCGGTGAAGAATCATAAATTTTTAACGGCCTTGCCACATACTTAGACTTCATGCATTCTTCAACAGTTATCTCCTTCTGAAATTGTGCATATTTATTCTTTGATCCATAATGATGAGCCTTAACTGGTGCCTCACATAGATCCTCCTCTCTGTAACCAAAATCATGAAGATATCTTGTTGCGTAGAGTGCATAATATCCAGGAAAGGTTAAACCAAAATTTTCAAATTCCCAGAAATAGTTACCAGCCCTTCCTATTAACTCTATAATGGTGCTATTTGGAGAATTATACATCTTTTCTAGTCCGATGGCCATAGCTATTCTCCCGTTTCCTGAAGAAATGTGGTCGTGGGCAATTTTAAGGGCAGCACTACCTGAAGAGCATGCAGCTTCAACTCTCAAACTTCCACAATTTATACCGGCATACTCTGCAACAGTTACAGCTGGAAGTATCTCCTCACTCCAGTAACCAAAATTGCCAACACTCATAAAAGAAAGATCCTTCTGAGAAAGTCCAGAATCATCAAGGGCATCTTTAATGGCTTCCCAGGCCAATTCGTTCAGGCTCACGTCATTCCTCTTCCCAAACTTTGAATGTCCTATGCCAACAATTGCGACTCTGTTTCCCATACCTCTCAATATTTAATTTCAAGAAAATCTTTTGCATTGAATAAGAGTCAGTATGATGTGACTGGAAAAATTCTAATATCACAGGGATTTTTTATTATGACCAGAAAAACAAGAAAGAGTTAAGTATGATATTTTCAATATTTATTCATGAGATATATTACAGTGTTGCCAGAATTTATTCCTATGGAAGAAGTAAAGGCAACAGTTTCACAGATCCTTCCGGAAATGGAAATAGTGAATGATCTTTCGCAAGACAAATATGACGCTGAAGTTTTAGTTGCAACTACTTTCACGAAACTTTCAAAAAAGGAACTTGAGAAATTTCCAAACTTGAAATATATCCAAATTGCTAGCACAGGTTATGACAACGTAGATATTTCTTATGTAGAAAAAAAGGGAATTGCCCTGTGCAATATCCCTATAGCAAATAAGCAAAGCGTGGCAGAGCACGTAATAGCATTTTCTTTGGTCTTTTTGAAGGATATGATGTTCCTGAATCAGGAGATGAAGAATGGTAACTGGCCAATGTTAACAGGTTCAAAGGATTTAGAAGGAAAAGCGTTTGGTATAGTGGGTATGGGAATGATTGGAATCCAGCTAGCTAAAAGATTACTTCCGTTCAATGTCACCATACTTTATTACGATATAAGAAGAATGAAAGAAGAAGATGAGGAAAAATATGGTTTAAACTATATGGAACTGGATGATTTAATCAAAAATGCTGATATTATATCTATTCACCTACCATTAACGGACAAAACAAGGGGTATGTTTGGAGAAAGGGAGTTTTCAATGATGAAAGACGGAGCAATTTTTATAAATACCGCAAGGGGGGAAATAGTGGATATGACTGCTTTATTAAAAGCAATAAAAACAAAGGGAATAAAGGCTGGATTAGACGTATTCCCTGAAGAGCCACCAGATTTCAATTCAGAGATTTTCAAAATGGACAACGTGATAGTTTCTCCTCATATAGCAGGTGTTACTTTAGAAAGTCAGCAAAGATTTTTAACAGAGACAATCAGTAATGTCCTCAGGTATGCTCAAGGATTAGATCCTCTCTACAGGGTGTTATAAAATGAGAGGATATGATGCATTCTCAGAAACTTTAAAGGACCTAAAGCTTCTACCAGTTTTCGGAAATCCAGGAACAACCGAGCTAAGTGCACTCAGACATGTAGAAGATTATGTTTTAACTCTTTTTGATGGAATTTCCGTAGGGATGGCAGATGGTTTTTCGCAATTTTCTGGTTATAGTTCCGTAGTAAACCTTCATTCTGTTCCCGGTCTTGGAAATTCCATGAGTTTCATCTATACAGCAAAGATGAACAGGACACCTTTAATCATAACAGCAGGTCAGCAGGATCAAAGGCATCTCCTAATGGAACCTCTGCTCTCAGGAAATTTATTATCATTCGTAGGGGAAAATGTAAAATTTAAATATGAGCTGACTAAGGCCGAGGAAATACCTTCGGCAATCAGAAAGGCAAAGATGATTGCACTGACTCCTCCTGTTGGGCCAGTATTTCTTTCTATCCCAATGAATCTTATGGACGAAGAAATTAGTTATGAAAAACAGGATGACATCTCAATAAATTATAAGATAAATAACAAGGAAGTTTTAGAATACGTATCAGAAATCATAAACAGCGCTAGAAACCCAGCACTTGTATTTGGGTGGGAAGTAGACTTTTTCAATGCTTTTAAGGAAGCAGAGGAACTTGCCGAAAAGTTAGGTTGTGCAGTTTATTCAGAACCGCTAGGCCACAGGGCACCTTTCTTATCCTCAAGCAAATATTTTGCAGGAGATCTAATGCCTGGAAGCACACTGATTAACCTTAAACTTTTACAAAATGACGTCATAATTTTCCTCGGTGGGGATATTACCCTTTATCCATATCTTCCGTCACCTGTTCTGAAAGGTAAAAAGGTTATATTTCTCGGTATGAATATTCAACCTAAATTTGGCGAATTTTATAATGTTAATATTAAAGTTTTCATGAAAGAGCTAAGGGAAAAGGTGAACAGGAAATGTAATTTTGCAAAATCATTGGATTTAGGGATGACAACTAAAATAGCTAATGAAAGAAATAATATGGGATTGAATTACGTTTTTAGCAAAATAAAGAAAATATTCTCTTCATATACAATAGTTGATGAAGCAGTTTCATCATCATACATCCTCAGGAATTTTATGGGCTACTCGCATAACGCTTATTTTACAGCAAAGAGTGGTCAGCTTGGATGGGCTCTTCCAGCAGGGGCAGGAATAGCAATGAAAAACAGTAAAACACTTGCTATACTTGGTGACGGTGCTCTAATGTATTCAGTTCAGACACTATGGACTTTGAAAAAATATAAAATACCACTTAAAATCATAGTTCTTAAAAATGGAGGTTACGTTATACTCAAAAGCTATGCATCAAGCTATTATCCTGATATGGAAAATAAGGACTTTCTTAATTTCGATCTTAATATAGAAAAAATATCCTCATCTTTTGGCATTGAATCAACTGTAGCCGGAAATGATATGGATGAATTGAAATGGTTAGCAGATGGAGAAGAACCTAAACTTTTAGTTGTAAACGTGGACAGATCTATTCCCAAGCTATTTCTTTAATCATTCCATTTCCTAATTTTGTAATATTTATTAATAGCATTTTTAAATTCATTTTCACTTGTTGAACTTTCTTCAGGTTCTCCTTCGATTCCCTTCCTTACTATACCAGGTAAATAATCATCTTCGTTTTTCAAACCAAGTTTTTTGTTTATTTTCCTCTTAAGATCAATTATATTTTCACCTATTTTTTTAAATATTTCGTAGTCATAGTTGAATCCAGTGGCAAAATTTAAAGCATCTATAAGTGATTGTGTGTCGACCTTGGCATAGCTACATATTATAACAGAATTTTGGATCTGTCTATAATTCTGTGTATTTACAAGTGTTTCAACCCTCTTTTCATCATCGATAGTCCATCTATCTCCGCTCCTGATGCCAAGATTTTCATTATCCATACCCATATCCACCTCGTACATCTCCGCCTGAAGATGATCTGCTCCCCTGGAGGATGTTGCATATCCAAGTCCCTGAAGCTTGAATGCCCTCGGATCATGCATGGGAATCTCCATCTTCTTCACTGTAGCAATCATATCTCTTGGTATATTATTTGAAACTGCAAATCTTTCAAGTCCCTCTTTGAGTTCATTACCTATTCCCCTTGAATGGGCTATATCATCTATCATTTTTGAAATGCCTGAGAAATTATTTTCATAGTAGGTTTTAATTGATTCAATATTTATAAGCCCCTTTTTCAGATAATAATTTAAAGCGGAGATTAGGACCCCTGTGCTGATAGTGTCCATACCAGCATCATTTATGAGATGATTCCACTCTATTATCCTATCGAAATTTTTGTTTCCCAAAAGAGGTCCAAATGCAGCTACCGTCTCATACTCAGGGCCATCCACTGTAATATTTCCGAATTGAACAGTTCTGCCACAGCCAATAACACAGTTGGCACAATGGTAGCTGGTGACTTTATAAAGTCCTTTAAATTTTGTCCCTGATAGTTCATCATAGTCAAAATTATGGTCATTAAAATAATTTGCCGGGACATCACCTAAACCGGGTCCTGCATCCATCCATATCATGCTACCATATTCCTTCAATCCCTGAGTTAAAGGGGAATTTAAGAGATATCTGGAAGCATCTCCCGCCAATTTAAGGAAATCACTCCTTATTTCAAGTGGAACCTGTTTTGTTCCAGCAACTGCAACGGCTTTTAAATTTTTTGATCCCATTACAGCTCCCAAACCATTTCTACCTGCTGCCCTTCCTTCATCATTCATTATTGCCGAAAATAAAACTCTATTTTCTCCTGCGACGCCTATAGCCATCACTCTGAATTTCTTTTCTTTCCTGATTTTTTCCTGAGTATCATAAAAGTTTTTTCCCCACAGATCATCTCTCTTTTCTATTTTGACTGAATCATCTATTTTTATAATGGAAGGGGAATCGGCCCGGCCTGTAATTATTATGCCATCGTAACCCGCTCTTTTTAATTCATTGCCAAAAAAACCTCCGGAATTTGATTCCCCAAGCAAATCTGTTAAGGGGGATCTTGATACTATTTCATGTCTTCCTGTGTTGGGATAGGGTGTTCCCGTTAAAGGACCGGCCATAATTATCAGGGGATTCTCTGGTGAAAAGGGATCTACATATTTTTCCATTTTATTAAAAATATATGCAGAAATTCCAATACCACCAATATAATTTTCCCAAATCTCGATAGGTAGTCCTTCTGTCCAGATATCATTATTGGAAAGATTAACTCTGAGAATCCTGTTCCAATTACCCTGCATATAATACATATAGGAAATATAGATATAAAGTAAATCATAGCGTTTAATTTTAGAATTTTCAAAAAAATTCAGAAAATAATGAAATTTTTCCATAATGTGGAAATGTTAATATATTGCTATTCACATTCTAATCTTATGCCTGAAAAAAATAGTTTTAATTTGAACTTAAGAAACCTTTTCATAAACACCGCCAAAAATTTTTCTGACACGGAAATTGTTTATAGAAATAAAAGGAGAATGACATATTCAAAATTTTTTCAGAGAGTGAATGGACTTGCAGCAGGATTAAGAAGTATTGGAGTCAAAGAAGGTGATACGGTCGCAGTAATAGATTGGGATACAGACAAATACATGGAGGCCTATTATGCAGTTCCAATGATGGGTGCAATACTCCACACTGTTAATATTAGGTATCCACCTGAACTAATATACTACTCAATGAATCATGCAGAGGATAAGTATGTTATAGTCAGGGATGAATTCCTGCCTATTCTTGAGAAGAATAAACAGATGTTTGATTTCATAAAAGGATGGATTGTTTATAATGATGATAATGGCAGTGTATCAACACAGATGACACCTAATTATCATTACGAAGATATAGTTAAGAATGAGAAATATGAATTTCCTGACCTGGATGAGAACACTACCGCAACAATATTCTATACATCAGGAACGACGGGATTTCCCAAAGGAGTAACTTTTACCCAGAGAAACCTCGTTATGCACACTTTGGCACTGGCTAACGGAGTGCAGTTCTCTCCAATCAGTGTTGGAAGATCAGATAATTTTATGATCCTAGTCCCGATGTTTCACGTTCATTCCTGGGGAATTCCATATATGGGTTTATTGAATGGAAATAAATATGTTCTTCCTGGAAGATATGAAGTCGGTACCATATTGGAATTGCTGAAAAATGAAAATATAAAATTCTCAGCAATGGTCCCATCTATACTCTATATGGTGTTATCCGCACCGAACCTAGAGGAATACAGAGAATATCTAAAGGGATGGAGGATCATAATAGGGGGTGCTGCATTACCAAAGGGTCTGGCTATGAAAGCGAGATCACTCGGAATCACAACTATTGGCGCTTATGGTCTTTCTGAAACTGCTCCACTTCTAACAATTGCTATGTACAACGACTCTATAAGCAGAGCTGATGATGAAACGAAATTCCATTTCTCAATAACAACAGGAATTCCTGTCCCGATGGTGAATCTGAAGGTGGTAGACCAGAATATGGTGGAAGTACCCGCGGATGCCAAGACAGTGGGAGAAATAGTTGTTAGATCTCCGTGGCTGACAAAAGGTTATTACAAGGACCCGCAGAAGACAGAAGAACTCTGGAAGGGTGGATGGCTTCATACCGGAGATTTAGCTGTTATACATCCCAATGGATACATATCAATAGTAGACAGGGAGAAGGATGCTGTGAAGAGTGGAGGTGAATTTATCCCTTCCCTTGTGCTTGAAAATGCATTGAGCGAAATGAAGGGGGTCGGAGAAGTTGCCGTGGTAGGAAAACCACATGAGAAGTGGGGAGAGAGACCCGTAGCTTTCATAGTAAAAAATGAATCCATAAAAGAAAGTGATGTCTATGAGCACCTAAACAAGTATGTGGAAGTAGGTAGGATACAGAAATGGTGGGTTCCAGATGAAATAATATTCATAGATTCAATACCTAAAACAAGTACTGGGAAATCAGACAAGAAGGAACTTAGAAAAATGTTAAAATAAATAAATCGTTTATTTTCTATTTTTTAATAAATTATATATAGCATTGATAAATAAATATAGATTATTATCCAAAGATTTTATCCGCAATAAATAAAAAAACAAGCTGGGGAGGATCGTGACATTTCACAAGATTATAATTGGGGATTCAAGACACATGGATGAAGTAAAACCCGAATCAGTGGATTTAATTGTAACATCCCCTCCTTACTGGAACATAAAGAATTACGAAACAGACTCACAGATAGGTTATGGGCAAACTATCCAAGAATATCTTCAGGATATGCGGAAAGTCTGGAAAGAGTGCTATAGAGTCTTAAAGCCGGGAACAAGATTATGCATAAATATAGGAGATCAATTCTTGAGAAGTAAGATATATGGTAAATACAAGGTTGAACCTCTGCATGCATATTTTATTTCTCAATGCGAGCAAATTGGTTTCGATTACATGGGTTCTATAATCTGGCAGAAGAAAACTACCATTAACACAAGTGGCGGTGCAAATGTGATGGGTTCTTATCCATACCCCCCAAACGGTATAGTTGAAATAGATTATGAGTTCATCATTATATTAAAAAAACCAGGGAAGAGAAATGATATAGAAAGTGAGAAAAGGGAAGCATCGAAGATCTCTAAAGAAGATTGGAAGAAGTATTTTTCAGGTCATTGGAAATTTGGAGGAGAGAGACAGAAAGAGCATCAGGCAATGTTTCCTGAAGAACTTCCTAAAAGGCTTATCAAGATGTTCAGCTTGACTGGTGATACAATATTGGATCCATTCCTCGGAAGTGGGACCACAATGAAAGTGGCAAAGGAATTGAATCGAAATTCTATTGGATATGAGATTAACAGTAATTTTATCCAAATAATAAAGAGTAAAATTGATTACAGATCATATTCAAGACCTGACGATGATTCTTTTATTATATATGAACGCAATGAAGACTCTAGAAGATTTAAAGAAATTCAAAATAATTCTCTGGTAAAAGATTTTGGCGTTCAAAAGGGAAAAAGGGAAAACAGAAACAATGTTATTCTAATAAAGGTTAAGGATATAGTTGGTCCAGACAGGATCAAGCTAGAGGATGGAAATGAAGTGGGTTTTCTCGGAGTTAAAATTTTTAAAGACAAATACGTGATGGCAGAAAAATATCTTAAGAAATATGTAAAGGGAAAGATGGTATTTATCAAATCAGAAAATATTAAAAATAAACATAAAGGGAAAAATGAAGTTTACGTTTACCTGAAAAATAAAATACTGATAAATAAGGAGTTCATTAAAAGAGGATTCGGTGAAGTTGCTGAATATGATTTCAGATTAAAAGGAACTTTCAATAAATTAAAAAAGGATAGAATAAAAGAATAATTATATACAATATAAAAGGGAATATTAATGTTTGAAGATCGATTATTATTTATTCAATAATTTAGAAATTGTATTTTGATTAATTAAGAAAAATTTATATATCTATAAATGAATGTAACAATTTGCAAATGGGTTCACGTAAAAATATAATGAATATAAGATTCGTAAAATCTGTGGAAATACTACCATCGAAGAAGAGCGGAATAGATGAGCTTTTGAAAGCCAGAGAAAATCTAACCGATTCTGTCGACGCAATGACATCACCAAACAATCCCAGAGGATATCCTGGAATAGATCCAATCATGGCACTTTGGCTAGTGACAAGGGATTCAGATGTAATTGCAATACCTCATTTGACACCAAGGGACAATAACAGGTTAGCACTTTATTCAAAGGTTGTAACGGCAGCAAAGTTCAATATAAATCATTTTTTTATAATTGGTGGAGATACAATAGATTCAAGGATTAATTCAAAACCGGTTATGGAAATGGATGTGCTATCAACAATTGAGGAAATTGCAAACCAATCAATAGGAAGGAATTTTCTGAAAGAGTACAATGAAAATATTGTCGTTGGTGCTATAATGAATCCACACCGTATTCAGGAAAAGGAAATAGTGAATTCGAAGTATGAAAAAGGTGCAAGATTCTTTATAACACACTCAATTTTTGATGCAGAAGTATTGAAGCAGGACTGGATAGCTAAAAGAAATTTCAAGTTACTTGCAGGCTTCATTCCTATCCTTAAAAAATCACAGCTTGATATAACAGAATCTCTCGATATGCGAATTCCTAAGAATATGCGAGACAGAATTTTAAATTCATCTGACCTCGAAGGTTTCTTTATTAATTATATAGCCGAATCAGTAGATGATCTAAAAGGCTACATTGATGGAATCCATCTGATGCCTCTTGGAAAGAACCAATTTGCTAAGAAATTAATGGAGGTTTTGTAATGGAAATAAGAAGTCTGATTTATGGTTTATATCCAAGGAGTGAGAAAGTTAGAAAAAGTCTGAGTAGATGGGAAAGAAATATGATTAGCGAAAGGGAAGTCGCAGAATTGATGTATGAAGAATCGCAATTATATTACAAAATGTGCAAGGTAAATGGAATTGAATTATGCTCCGATCCCTTATTTAACTGGTACGACATATTGAGACCTTTATCCCTTTCAATTGAAGGCATTACCCTTGGTTCATTGACCAGATATAAGGAAACAAATACATTTTACAGAATGCCTATAATTAATGACATAATTTCACTGGGAGAAATTAACGTATTCAGGTCATTGAAGGACAATCCTCCCCTACCGCTGTACCATCCTAATGATTCTGATTACCTATATTTCCTTCCAGGAATTGAGTCCTTCATTAAGATGAGCAGGGTAAGAGGGGAAGGAAAACAAAGGGAGGTTGAGATGGCAAATATTTACAATGATATAATTAAAAAATATTCAATAAAATCTCTTGTTATTTACGAACCAATGAATGTTAGTAACTTCAGCATTTATGATAAAATAAGCCCTTCTGTTGAAATATTGCTTGTCACATCTGGCAAAGTTGATCAAAATATGTTCTCATCTCTCGCTAGAAAATTTTATTCCATTTTATCAGATAATCCGTACGTTGTTTCTAAATATTGTAAAATTCCTGGAATTACGATTGTTGATGCTTTTAATACACACCTTGAAAGAGATGCTTTAGAAAAAATGAAAAAATATAAGGATGACTTTGATGAGATAATTGTAACAAGCAACGAGTATCTCGATTTCCTTCCAAGAATAATAGCCGATAGGAAAATAGAGATGATGGGGAGTTGGGGAAGATGAATCTAATAACCCAAGAAATTGGCAGTTTCAGAAAGCCTGATTATTTATCATCAAGATTTAAAACTCTAAATAGCAAAGAATTTTTGGAAAAAGCTGAAAGAGCTACCCTTGAAACTATAGATTTGTTTAAAAAGGCAGGACTTGATAATATAGGAATCGGAGGAGAGATGTTTAGATGGGAAATGTATGAACATCCAGTGAGAAAGATAAATGGTATTGAAATATACGGTCCTGTCAGGTCATTTGACAATAGATTTTATAACAAGGGAAGCGTTATTTCAGAATTAAAGAAGAAGGAATCTTTTCATTCAGATGAAATAAAGTTTCTTAAAAATAACGTTAAAGATAAGGACATAAAGGTTCCTATTACAGGTCCTTACACTCTTATGGATTGGTCATTCAACGAGCATTATAGAAGCAGAATGGATCTCGCATTAGCTTTTTCTAATATAATAAATGAAGAAATAAGAGAATTAAAAAATATATGGGGTGAAGGAAAACTGCAAATTCAAATCGACGAACCAGCGGCAACGACACATCCTGATGAAATGGATATAGTGCTGGAATCGGTTAATGGGAGCATATCCAATATAGGTGGTATTGAGACCCATCTGCATGTGTGCTACAGCACCGACTATGATCTCATATTCAAAATCATTCCTGATCTCAAAATAGACGTATACAATCTGGAGTTTGCAAACAGAGATAAAATAAACAAAGGCAAGGAAAGACCTGGCTACGGCGACATAAAAAGATTTTCTGAGGTGAACGAAACTATGAGCAGAAAACGCAGCTTGGGCGTGGGTGTCACAGATGTTCACATAGATTTTGTGGAACCTGTTGATCTAATCAAAGATAGAATAGAATACTCCTTGAAATATCTCGATCCATCATTGATGAGGCTGAACCCTGACTGTGGTCTGAGGACCAGAAGCAGGGAGGTTGGTTTCCAGAAATTGAAAAATATGGTCGATGCAAAAAATGAAGTTCTTAAAAATCTATAAATTTTTATCTTTATTTAATATGGTCCTTTATGCAGAAGGCTGCAGTTCTAAATAAAATAAATGAATTTCCGAAAATTGAAAATATTCCAGACGATGAAGTTTCTGACGATGAATTAATCATCGAGCAGGAAGAAACAGGGATTTGCTATAGGGACATTCTAACTATGAAAGGATTTTTCCCAAGGGTTCAATTGCCCATTGTACCGGGTCATGAAATTTCTGGAAGAGTAAGGAAAGTAGGCAGTAAAGTAACGAAATTCAAAATAGGAGATAGGGTGGCAAGCCTTATATATATCCCTTGCGGGGAATGTGAATATTGCAAGTCCGGAAGGGAAAACCTGTGTAGAAATAAGAAGACCTTTGGAGAAATAATCAATGGCGCTTACAGAAAATACGTAAAGACAAAGGAAATAAGTCTAGTAAAAGTTCCAGATGGAGTTCCAGAGGAGGCAGCAGTTATTTCTGCGTGTGTTACCGGGATGATAATTCAAGCACTGGAAACTGTCGGGGAAATAAAGGAAGGTAATAGAGTTTTGGTGACAGGAAGTGGCGGAGGAGTAGGGGCTCATGCAATTCAGATTGCGAAGGCATTTGGAGCTGAAGTAATAGCAGAAACAAGTAGCGATTGGAAGGCCGAATTTCTGAAGAAACTTGGAGTAGATCATGTGGTAAGTAAGGACAACATGGCACAAAAGATAAAGGAATTAACTAATGGGGAGGGGGTTGACATATCACTGGAAACGGTAGGAGCTCCAACATTCACAGAATCATTCAGATCCCTCAAGTTTGGTGGGAGGGTAGTCGTTATAGGAAATGTGGATGTTACCCCCGTCAGTCTTCCTTTGGGAAACTTAATATTGAAAGGGAATTCAATCAGGGGAAGTATCAGCTCAACAAGGAAAGATATGATAAAGGCCCTTGAATGGAGCAGGACAGGAAAAATCAAGCCTATAGTCGGAAAAATTTACAAAATGGACCAGATAAATGAAGCTTATAATGATATGGAGAATAAAAAAATATTCGGGAGAGCCTTCATAAAATTATGATCTACCGATAAATTCAGCCCTCATTTTCAGATATTTATTTATATTTTCTAAATTTTCAACTATTTTATTATATACTATTGGATCATAATCTCCAGATATAGAAGCTGATCTGAAACTATTTATGTTGTCAAGTAGTTCTCTCGCATTCCCAAAACCTTCATCGTCTTCTGAATAAAGTCTCTCTATATCTTCCTGTTTAGCCGGTATCTGTTTATCGGGAAACTGTATTTTCAGGCTCCTTACACCCTCTATTCTGGACAATAATTCCTCTCCCTTTTTCTTATCTTCCATTTTCCCGTAGGACTCCAGATTGCTTATGGCTGCTCTCAGATTGGTGGAAGAAATTTCTGCCCTCTTCATAATTTCATCATGTATTATTTTTGACGGAATGAGAATATCGCCGCCTGCCTTATACCCTCTGTACGTGCTAAGCTGACTCTGTATCCTTTTCAGTATCAATAGTGTTTTATCCTGAATAGGGTTGATTCTTATATCACTCATGACATCAAAATATTATTTTAATATAAATATCTATTATACAACCCAAGAAAAAAGAAATTAATATATAATAAATAACTATCCCTATCAACACAGGTGTTAGAACTTGGATGCAAAGAGTAGTTATTCATTTCAGGCTGGTAATTTCATTACCTTAAAGGAAGATCATAAAGAGGCATATAGGCTAAGAATGGTAGAATGGAGAAGTGCTGGTACAGTTGAGAGGCTATCATCTCCAACAAAAATAGCCAGAGCCAGAGCACTCGGTTACAAAGCAAAATCAGGTTTTGTTATTCTTAGGGTAAGAGTAAAAAGAGGCGATCTTCACAAGGAAAAAATAATGGGTGGTAGAAGACCAAGAAGATATGGGTACAACAAACTCACCCATGGAAAGAGCGAAAAGTGGATCGCAGAGGAGAGAGCTCAGAAAAGATACCCGAATCTTGTTACACTAAACTCATATTACCTTGCTGAAGATGGTAAATACAAATTTTATGAAGTATTGTTGGTTGATCCAAACAATCCTTCAATAAAGAATGACAAGAACCTTTCTTGGACAATATCTAATAAACACAAAGGGAGGGTATACAGGGGATTAACCGCTTCAGGAAAGAAAGCCAGAGGATTATCAGGAAAAGGAAAAGGTTCTGAGAAATCCAGACCATCAATCAGGTCAAACGGAAGACTTAGGAGACATTGATTATATACTTATTTCCCCATTTATGTATTTCCAGAGTAATATCTGGATTTTCTAATTTTACTTTTAAATTTCTATTAATAATTCTTGGAGCGAAAATATCGATCACTTCTCTATTTCCATCTATCTTGAATGTTTGACCTTTAAGAGGAATAGAATCTATCTCATCATCATTTATAAGATCAACTATCCTGCCATTCAAACCATCTGGATAATCTCCAGGAAAAATGAAGAGGGTATAGAAATTTTTGGTTTCTTCATAGAATTCTATATTATTTGAAATTAGATTATTCCTTATTTCATGGGATTTTTCTCTTCTGGTGAGTAAGGCTTTCACAATCCTTTAAAAAAAGGAAGAAAATAAATTTATTCCTGATGAATATCTTATATTATGAATATTCTTAAAATATATATTGAAAAAGAGGAGGATGAAAATGTTATACTCGGGCAAACACATTTCATAAAAAGTGTGGAAGATATTTACGAGGCCTTGAAAAATTCAGTCCCTTCTGGAAAATTTGCGATAGCCATGAATGAAGCATCTGGAAAAAGATTAGTCAGATTTGAAGGCAATGATGAAAAGATAGAGCATGAAGCTGTTAAGAATGCAATGAATGTAGGGGCTGGGCATTTCTTTATAATTCATTTATCAGGAATTTATCCAATAAACGTTCTGGCTCAATTAAGAAATGTTCCAGAGCTGGTTAATATATATGCAGCAACTGCCAATCCTATCTATGTGATTGTGGCAGAAGACCATGACCAGCGGGGCGTATTGGGAGTCATGGATGGTATGATCCCGGTTGGAGTTGAAAATAATGAAGATAAGAAGGAAAGAATAGAATTCTTGAGAAAAATAGGATACAAAAAATGAATGTATTAGACCATTATAATTTTGAATCAGAATATTACGAAAAACTATATGGTGATTTTAAAGATGATATATATACAATACAATCCATCTCTCCAAGAGGGAAAATTCTTGAAATATTTTGCGGGACAGGAAGAATAATATCAAGTTTCAGCGGAGGAATCGGGGTCGATAATAATATTAATATGCTTCTCAATGGGAAGAACAATTTCATAAAGATACTTGGCGATGCATTCTATCTTCCATTCAAGCCCATTTTCAACTTTGTAATTATAGGATTAAATTCACTACTACTTTTTAAAAATGAAGAAAAGAGAATAATAATTTCGGAGGTCAATAAAGTTACTGCAATGGAGGCAAGTATATTTATAGATATCCTGAATGGTTTTTCACTGGAGGAGAGGGAGTATACTATCAGCACGTATAGAGATAAAAAGCAGAGTTTGATGTTAACAGTTTTGCCAGAAAGGTTAAATGATAGATATATACTTCACTATAAATATATTATGAAGGATCAAGTCATAAATACGCATAAGAGGGACCTCATCATTTATCCTATAAATATAAAGGAAATAACTGAAATTCTCGATGAAAATGGATTTGAAATTAAATCAAAGTGGGGTGATTATGATTTGTCGCCCTTCAATGAAAAATCCGATAAAATACTAATAAAGGCTATTAAAAAAGATTAAGAATGAAATTATATTATTAATGTAGTGAGTTCAAGGGATAATCTTGAAAATCTTATGAAGTCCTTGAGTTATTTAAAGGAGGAAAATAAGGGTATTCCTATCATTGTCGAGGGTAGAAATGACATAAGAGCCCTTAGAAGATTAGGTTTCAATGGCGAAATAATACAATTGCCGAGAAATCTGACTCTTGATAATTTTTGCAGATTGCTATCTCAGCGGTATAATAATGTTATATTACTGATGGACTGGGATAAAAAAGGCAGAAGGAATATTCTAACTCTAACCAAGTATCTGAGGCACTATGGGGTTTCTGTCAATATTGACTTCTGGAAGCTTTGCTTTTCGCTGGCATCAAGGATGTCGAATGTGGAAGGATTACCTGCAGCTTTCGAGGCGATAGAGGCTGAACGTGATACCGCCCTGCGCATCTGACACATAAGTCCAGCTCAGGAACATAATGTCTACTACATACTGGTTTACCGCACATCTTGCAACTTCTGCCTGCAGGCATACCGCATATGTAGCATAAAGATAACATAATGATATAATACTCTAATCATATTTTTCATTTTCCCTTCTGAATCTATTGAAAAGTAAAAGGTCATAAGCTATCTTGATAGATCCGCCAGCAATAAATGGAATAGAGCTTGCTGCAAGTGAAATGAGATATGAGGAAATATAAGGCGTGGAAGACTGTGCAATGCTTCTTGAAGCATTCGATACTCCTACTACATAGCTCCTATCATCCTTGTCCACAACGGAATTCAGATATGACTGCCTTGTAGGTACGTCCATCTGACTAAGGCTCTGTCTCATGAAGAGTAATAAAAGCGAAACATAAACATTTGGAAAAATGGGTATTAGGATAAGGAATATATTTGATGGAAGATGTGAATAAACCATTGTCCTAATCAGACCTATTCTCTTTGAAATAGCTGGAGTAATAAATATACTTACGGCAATTATTATATCAACAACAAAGAAAATTAATCCAAGTTGAGAAATATTTAGGTGATAGCGTATTTTGAACCAGAGGGCTATCAAACTCTGTAGTACGAAACCTCCCCCAATTGCATCCATTGAAAATAGAAGACTGACATCCCTTGCCGTTCTTTTACTCTTTTCCTTTATCTGTTCTTTAGTGATGCGCTTTCTTCCTTCAATATGCGGTATGAAAAAATAGAGTAATATGGTTAATATAGAGAATATTACTGAGATTTGAAGTGAATATTTAAGCCCAAAATAAAGAGATGCAGCACCTATTGAACTCGCAATATATCCTGAAAGAGTGTAATATGAAAAAATTATATTTTTCATATGCTGTTTCTCTATTATTTTGGAAATCAGAGGTTGTTCATACGAGGAGAATATCGTATTATCTGAAGGATTGACTCCTAAGGCCCCTATTATTGAAAATAAGGCTTTGAATAACCCTCCTTGTACAAACACAAGACCTGTAGTTCCTATGGCAAGTAAAATAGAAAAAATTATCAAGATCTCCTTTGAGTAACCATCACCATAGTTCGATGTTATGAAGAAGGTAATGAGTGAATTCAGGACAATTGAAAGAGTGACTATTAGGCCAGCATATGGAGCTGAAATATTATTATTTATAAGATATATGAATATTATAACTGAAAATACTCCGTATATGAATCCCCTTAATGCCTTCGTCATAAAAAGGACGTATCTCCTATCCATTATAGTTCATTGATAAATTCTATATCTATTTAATTAATTAGGTATGGATCATCATGGATAACGATCTATATGAAATCCTGAAAGAATTAGAGATTAAGGATCCGGATGAACTTTTTAAAGATATTCCAGAATCAATAAGGATTAAAAATGTTGGATTGCCGAAAGGAATCACTGAGGATGAAGTCAGGGAAATTGCCGGAGAGTATGCTTCAATGAATAGGACCGTCAATGATATGCACTCATTTCTTGGATTCGGTATATACAATCATTTTGTCCCGGCTGCTATAGGCAATATAATCTCTAGAAATGAATTTATAACAGCGTACACGCCATATCAAGCAGAAATATCACAGGGCATAATGCAGGCATTGTTTGAGTACCAAAGTATGATGGCAGAGCTTCTACAAATGGATGTTGTGAACTCATCACTCTATGATTCATCAGCTGCACTCGGTGAAGCAATTAGAATGATGAACAATATAACTGGTAAAAATGAATTTATTGTACCTCAGATGATGTACAATCATAAAAAAATGGTCATAAGAAATTATGCGAAAGGACCAGGAATTAAGATAGTTGAAATTCCATTCGATGATAGGGGAATGTTTGATGTTGAGGCATTGAAGGAAGCCATTAATGATAATACTGGAGGAGTTTATCTGGAATATCCGAATATGTATGGAATAATAGATAGCAACGTGAGGATAATTAGAGAAATTATTGGAGAAGAAAGAATTTTTGTGACCGGTGTGAATCCTATATCTTTGGGCGTAATTTCTCCACCGGGAGCATTCGATGCTGATATCGTTATAGGTGATGGCCAGGTATTGGGTTTAGGACTTAATTTTGGAGGTCCATTACTAGGAGTTTTTGCGACTAAAATGAAATATATAAGAAAAATGCCAGGAAGAATAATGGGAGCTGCTAGGGATATGAAAGGAAATCCGGCATATGCAATGATTCTTCAGACAAGGGAGCAGCATATAAGAAGGGAAAAGGCAACATCCAATATAACAAGCAATGAAGCCCTAATGTCATTATCCTCCCTGGTATACCTCTCTCTTTTAGGGGACTCGGGCTTAAGAAAAATAGGGGAAATAAATATGGGAAGAACTCAAAAACTGATGAACATGGTTAAAGAATTCGGAGTAAATTTACCCTATAATAATTCTCCAGTTTTTAACGAATTTCTAATGAATATTAAGGGATCAAAAACATTTGTCAACAGGATTGCAAGGAAATTGAATCTTATCCCGGGATATTACCTTGGAAAGGAATATGGATTCTCGAATAGGAATGAAACGAATCTGGTGGTCAATGTGACAGAGAGGAATACAGATAAGGATTTTGATATATACAGAGAATTCTTAACGAGGGTGAGTTAAATGTATCATCAGGCAGTGTTCGATGAACCTTTGATAATGGAGCTGAAGGGTAGGCGAACATTAAAATTACCACATGAAGATGAAAAATTTGATTTTAATATCCCTACGGGAATGGAAAGAAATCAAATTGGTATAGGTGACAGGGAAGAGTTTACAGTTGTAAGGCATTTTGTTAAACTTTCCGAAATGAATTTTGGAGCGGATACAGATTTCTATCCTCTTGGTTCCTGTACTATGAAATATAATCCAAAAATAAATGATGAAATCTCTTCTCTTCCAGGATTCAAATACCTACATCCTTTACAGGATGAAAATGATATTCAGGGTGCCCTTAAACTTATGTATGAGCTATCTGAAAGCTTGAAAAAGATCACGGGGATGGATGCGATTACCCTGCAACCACTTGCTGGTGCACAGGGAGAATTTACCGGTTTATCCATAGTGAGGGCTTATTTTGAAGACAAGGGGGAACTTGAACAGAGAAGAGAGGTTGTTGTGCCTGATTCCGCGCATGGTTCAAATCCAGCATCCGCCGCAATGGCCGGATTCGAACCAATAGAGATTCCATCATATCCAGATGGAACCGTGAATATGGAAAAATTTAAGGAAGCTGTAACTGAGAAAACAGCGGCATTTATGATAACTAATCCCAATACGCTTGGAATATTTGAAGATAAAATTGTAGAAATGGCGGAATATGCTCATTCAAAGGGAGCACTACTGTATTATGATGGAGCAAATCTAAATGGTATAATGACGAAAACCAATCCCGCAAAAATGGGATTCGATATCGTTCATTTGAATCTTCACAAAACATTTTCCACTCCTCACGGAGGTGGAGGTCCAGGCTCAGGACCTGTGGGAGTTGTAGAAAAACTCAAGGATTACTTGCCAGTTCCAATAATTACTTACGATGGAAAATACCATCTCAGTTATAATGTTCCAAAAACTATAGGAAAGGTAGCAAGTTTCTATGGAAACTTCGGGGTTCTTGTAAGGGCTTGGACGTACATTAAAATGATGGGAGAAGAAGGATTAAGAGATGCTTGTGAGAGGGCAGTACTAAATTCAAATTACATGAAGAGAAAAATTGAACAATTTATACCCGTTCCCGGAAAACCATTGAAGAAACACGAATTTGTCGCATCATCTCACGATGGAAATCTCCCAAAGGCAGGAGACATAGCAAAACATTTAATCAACAAAGGTGTCCATGCTCCAACAATATATTTTCCGCTAATAGTACCAGAAGCCCTTATGATTGAACCGACAGAAAGTGCTACAAAGAGAGAAATGGATAAATTCATAGAAACAGTAAAAGAGACATTGACCATGAAACACGAAGATCTAGAACGGGAACCTACAAATCTTAAAATAACAAGGATAGATGACGTTGATGCCTCAAGGAATCCTAGACCAACCTACAGGATACAGAAGATGAGCGAGAAAATTTAAATCTTTATTTTATTCAACCCAAGCGGAGGTTGCCGAGCCTGGCCAAAGGCGACAGACTCAAGATCTGTTCCTATAGGGGTTCGCCGGTTCAAATCCGGCCCTCCGCATCTCGTTTATAAGGCAAAATATTTTAACCGCTATTAAATTAAGAAATATGAGAATTATTGTACACGAAAAAAATGAACCTTATAGGATTAAGATAAAGGATATACAAGGTATTGAAAAGACAGTAGACCAATCAAAAATAATGGAATATGAGTTGCACATTTGTGCCTGCGGGTTATCACAGAATAAACCATTTTGTGACGGAAGTCATAAAATTACAAGGGACGAAAATCCTGATAATATTTACACATATAATGAAAACAAAGAAAGGGTCAATGTGGGGAAATTTTATTCTTCCAAGGGCAAAATATAATTAATTTTAACGGATGTAAGATTACAATTGATAGAGATTTGAATGCTGCAATAAACATACTCAATATGGGTATGATAAGAGTAGGGAAGGGCTTTCCCGAATTCACGCCTGTGGAGATACCTCTGGCGGGATACCTGAATCATGAGGGTATCAGCTATGTGTAGTTGAATCAGGAACTCAAAAAGATTATACAAGGATGTCAGTCAAGTATTAATTGCACTAATTGAACAATACTCTCAAAAAATCTTTTATTAATATACATAGAATTTTTCTATTTTTCTAGGTTAATTTAATAAACAATTTTAAAATAACAGTAATAAAGGATGAATAAACTTAAGGGGTATTAAAAAGATGTTGATCAGAGGGGAAAAATTCAAACAAGTATCGATATTATTGATTATAGGAATAATATTGTTTTCTATGTCGATCACATCATCGTCATTTATTAATGCAACTATAAACCAGACTTATGGAAGGCAATGTCCATCTCATCCTCTTAATCCAATAAATTCCACACAAAAAGATAGAACATCATTTTCAGTAAATCCTTTTGAATTATATTCGAAGGAACCAGCCCCAATTGGAATTGCAGACTTTGGAATAGGTCCTGGCAATAAACCGTACGAATATTCCACTAGTTCATTTATGGGTAATATTTATGTAAAGGGTCTTTCTACATACAATAATTCTATCAACCAATCACAAGCGTGGACATCATTTCAATTGAATGTAAATCTTGTCTTTAAAAACGGAAACATATCTTACGTATATTGGATTCAGAATGTTGCAGAATTGAATACTTCAAATAATTATATCGGTTTTGTAGATAATATTTGGAATTTTTCATCCCCCTCATCGTCGATGAACAATAGTTCAGTATCAGGGTATGGTACTGTTACTTCATCCGTAAATACCCGTTATTACTATTCCATTGCCAATCAATCCCTTGCCGGCAATGGAATAAATCTTTCTGCACCGTACAGTATAAAATTGTTAGTTAATACCGGTATAGGAGGTAATGGAAAGCCCTACGTTGCGTTCCTTTACAATGATGGTTATGGATGGATTCTTTATGACAATGTTTCATTTATTTTTACGAGTAAATTGGATTTGAAACCGGTTTTTCTAGTTGATGGATATAATTACGAGCCTACTGGCTATACTTTTTACGATGGAGAGTTAATAATAGGTGGTCCAGGAAATGGAACGAATACTTTCGATTTAAAATCTAAAGTGTTTATCAATCTATTATTTTGGAATGGCCATAACTATCAGGACGTTCCAAATGCCTATAATTTTGGAAGCAATACTGCAGAAACAATAAGCAATGCAATTTCAGGTTTCTATTATACTTCATCAAATGGGTCGATTTTTTCAGAAATTAAAAACGGTTCAGGAAATCTGGGTACCTTGTATTATCAAACCCAGTTGAGTACCATCAATATTACTCTCCCATTATCCTCCGGATTCTTAATAGTAAATGGTAGTAAGTATAATTTTGTTGATCAAGGAATCAATATAACACTTTATCCATCAATTGTCAATAGTAAAAATGGGTATTATAATTTCATTTTAGAAAATTATAATGGCACAGTAGAGTGGGAAGATAATATAAGCCTCTATCCAGGGGAGCATCTATCAATTAGACTAAATCTCTTCAAGGTAGAATTTATAGCATCTGGAATCCCAGCAGGATTGGAATGGTTCATCCATCTGTCAAATGGAATTAATATCACGACTTATGGTAATTATATCTCAATTAACCTTCCAAATGGAAGTTATAATTATTCAGTTTATCTTGAAAATAGCAGATCATCGATATCCCAAGGTTCATTTAATGTACAAGGAAAGAATGTTACTATTTATCTAACTATAAATATGGAGGAATATGCAGTAAATATTAAGGAAAACGGGCTTCCAACCGGAATGGAATGGTCAATATATCTGAACTCTTTTAAGTATAACTCAACAAACTCATCAATAATTTTGTTTTTACCAAATGGGGTCTATAATTTCACAGTTATACCTCTTCAAGGTTTCAGATCAGATATTATTAAGGGAATTTTTAATGTTAACAATTCTTATTTATCTCTAATAATAAATTGGACTTTAGTTGATTATAATATTACAGTTAACATAAAAGGATTTCAAAATGGAACTTATTGGTATATAACAATTATTGGCTCATTTTTTTATGGAAAGGATTTTAATAGGACATTTTACTCAAATTCAAGCTACATAACTATAAGAATCCCAAATGGTTCATACTCTTATTCAATTCAAATTTCAAATGGCTTTATAGCATCACCTAGAACAGGAATTATAAACATAAACGGAAGCAACTACTATTTATCAACTTTAGCAATTAGAAATGATAATTTCTCAAGATATACATTGAATTCAATACCTGAAAATGTAATCTTATTAACAGGAATTATAATAATAATTGCAGGGACCGGAATAGCTTACATTCTCAGAAAAAAAGACGATAAGAAATGATTTAGTGAAATTATTCATGTATTTTATCCCACATTATTCTCGCCAGTTTTCCATCAAATTTAAATTTATCTATGACGTCAATTGCTGCTTCTCTTTTTTTTCTATGATCAGAAAGGAAATTATTTATCCTCTCAGTCAAAATTTTTTTTACTTCTCCAGTTAACATAATTCCTTTAGAATATTCATATCCAATCTTTGAAATTAAATCATCATCTTCCTCAAAGAAATAGTACAGCCACTGGTAGGGTACATCAACATCAATGTTTGCACCTAGTTTTCTATGCAGTTCAACAGTTGCTTGCCCACCCGAGAATGCATACTTCATAATTTTTCTTTCCACTGTTTTAGGGTCATCAGAGAGATATATTGCGGATTCCGGTATAGATGAACTCATCTTTCCTTCAGGTCCAGATAGAGGAGGAAGAAACTTGCTATGTATCTGTGCAGCCTTGAAAAAACCAAGGGACTCAGCAATATCTCTCTGAAGCCTCCAGTAAGGATCCTGATCAATTCCGGCAGGAATCAGACACCTCTTTTTTTCAAACATTGTCGGTGCTATCTGAAGCGCAGGATAGAACATTATACCAATATTTGAAGTATTATCAAATCCAAACGTAGCCTTAACCTCAGAAAAATTCAGTTTTTTTGCTATTTTTATAGAAAGGGGATACATGTTCTTTATATATTCAGTATCCTGAAAAATAAAAGTTTTATCAGGATCGAATCCTACTGCAATAATATCCAATATATTTTGTATTGACCACTCCCTTGTTTGCTCTAGAGAATAATCCTGATTTCTCATAAATTTTTCATCGTCTGTTATCTCTATGTATACATTAACATCAAACGCGTCCTGAAGCCATTTAGTAAAAAGAAAGGGAATTAGATGCCCTATGTGCATTCCCAAAGATGGAGCTCTTCCCGTGTAAAGGAAGAAGCCTTTCCCATCTTTGTAATCTTTTAAAACGAGATTGAGGTCTCTGTGTGAGAAGAAAATACCCCTTCTTAACATTACGTGAGGTGGTTTATTTGATATTTTTTTTATTTCACCCCTAAGTTCATCGTTTATCTTTTGAGTTCCAAATTGTTCGATTAATTTATCATAATCAACCTTACCGGTTACCTCCCAAGGAGTAACATTGTAGTTATCATTCGCCACATACTATGATTGTCACAAGCAATAAAATAGTTATTACTTTTTTTAGTGATATATAATAGAAGAGTTAAAGAATCGATCTACCATTAATATAATCATGCCAAGATATGAAGTCTATGAAAATATAAGCGAAAAAGTCAAGGACTTGAGTAGAGCAAGGCAATCTTTAATAGAAGAAATAGAGGCCATAATGTTTTATGACGAGCGTGCCGACGTTACCACGGATAAAGAATTGAAATACATTATGATGCACAATAGAGATGATGAAAAGGAACATTTTTCATTGATTCTTGAATATCTAAGAAGAAAAGATCCAGCATTGGATAAAGAGTTGAAGGAGAACCTTTTTAGTAAAAAGAAAATTGAAAAACTAGGAGATTGAAAGGACAATTAGTCTCTTAACTTAAGATAGCACAGTTACTATGAAGTTAACTGGTATTGAGTCCACAGGTATCCTCGGATTAACCAGGATTCTGAAGGGGCTATTCTTTTTAGGGCAATATCCATCTATTTCGTATACTGGTATTTTAACGATATTATCCCCAACTTTTTCCTCAGCAATAAAAAAATTGTAATATTTTTTCTCAAAATTTTTTTCATTATTAATGATGTTTTCTTGATACTCAATTTTAACTTTGAAATTATGATTGAAGTCACACAGAGGGCATTTAACTGCGTTAAGGGTTATTTCTACCTCACTCATAACAGATGATGCATTCTTTGTATTTACGCATAACTCACTTATAAATTTCATTAAAATGGTAAAAAATAAGTGAGGGGTATTATAATATTTTATACAAAGAAACTATAGTTAATCATGAACAGAGCAAGATTTATAGCTACTTTAGGTCCCGTGTCTTTTTTTTATGAAAAAATGGAAAGAATGGCTAACCTTGGTGTAGCATCATTCAGAATAAATAGTGCACATGTAGAAAAGAAATATATAGGGGAGACAAAAAAAGTTTTGGATGAAATAAATGAAAATAGAAAGAATGGAATAGCATCATCATTGCTCATAGACTTAAAGGGTCCGGAAATAAGGATGTTAACGTCGAAAGGTAATGAAGAAAAAATATTAAAGGGTAATATATATGAAATTACAGACTCTGGAAATACAAATTTCTCAATTAATCAGAAAGGGATAATAGAAAATCTTTCAGTAGGCGACACAATCCTTGTTAATGATGGGAGGGTAAAATTCTCTGTAATTTCAAATATAGATGGATTATTAAAGGTAAAATCAGCAACTGATGGATTCATAAGAAGCAATTCAAGAGTAAATATACCTGGCAAAGTACTTAATCTTGGAAGTTTGACCGAAAGAGACAGGGAATTCGTGGCAGAAGGTATCAAAAATGATGTGGAATACTTTGCTTTATCATTCGTACAGGAATCAAAAAATGTGGAGGAATTAAGAAATATAATTATGGATTATAATGGAGATCAATTTATAATATCTAAGATAGAAACATCATCTGGACTAAAAAATATTGAAGGAATAATAAAATCATCGGATATGATAATGATAGCAAGGGGTGATTTAGGGGTAGAGCTACCATTGAAAGAAGTTGCCATTATACAGAAGGACCTAATCAGAAAAGCACATGCTTATGGGGTTCCTTCTATAGTTGCGACGCAGATCCTGGAATCAATGGTATCTAATGAAACTCCAACGAGAGCTGAAGTATCTGATATAACAAATGCAATTATAGATAATGCAGATATTCTGATGCTTTCTGAAGAAACAGCCATCGGTAAATATCCTGTAGAGGCTGTGGAGTACCTTAATGATGTTGTGAGGTTTGTAGAATCAAATATTTCAAGTTTCCAGGAGCCGGAAGAATTTCTTGGTAACAGAATTGCATTCTCACTTGCCAAATCCGCCAAGATAATTTCAAGGGATATAGATTCAAATATACTTGTTATGACAAGATCAGGAAATACAGTAAAGATGCTGTCTTCTCTTAGGCCAACGGGAAAGATATTTGTTATTACACCAAATAAGAAGCTCGAGAAAAAATTGAGTCTTTTCAACAATGTATATCCTATCCATTTGGAAGAATATAGTGGGGCATATGAAGATATAATTGAGAGGGTGAAGAAGACTAAAATTTTCAAAAAAGGAGAGACTCTTGTCGTCACATCTGGAGAAGGTTATTTCACTTTTGGAGGTACAAATGATATAAGGGTGGAAATTATTGGGGACTTCATAGGAAGGGGATATTCTATAGGTGAATCTGTATCAGGAAAAGTCACTACAGATCCAAATAAAATTGGGGATATACTGATAATAAATAGATGCGAGGATAAATGGATTGAAATGGATTACAAGGGCGTGATATTCACATGCAACCCAAATAATACAGTTGTGAATTCAATATTAAAACATTCAAAGTGCGTTGTAAAAAAAGCAATCTTCAGGGAAAAAATTATGGATGGAGATGAAGTATACATTGATTCAAGGACTGGAATCATATTTAAATGAAAAATCAGAAATACGTATTATATATAGCAGACATTACAATAAGATATTAATATGAACATATATTGATTTTTTTAATTAAATCAATGTTGATTATGAAATATGAGTTCGAAAGCATTCAGGGACATTGATGATGTTCCTCTGAACTTTAATCATCTGAAGGTATGGTTTACCTCAGGTATGGGGTTCTTCACCGATGCCTATGATCTATTCATAATAGGTATCGTGCTGATAATCCTGGAAGGTAAATATAGCACGAGTTTCCATGTTACAGGTGGAAATGCATTTGTAGGTGCTGGACTTCTTGGGTCTTCTGCAATAATAGCAGCTATTTTCGGTCAGCTTATTTGGGGAACCATTGCTGACAAATTTGGAAGGAAGAGAATTTACGGACTTGAAGCAGCAATACTAGCTTCAGGAGCAATTTTAAGTGCATTTGCTTGGAATTATTGGTCTCTATTCGCATTCAGATTTATACTGGGTTTCGGTATTGGAGGAGATTATCCTGTTAGCGCAACTATAATGAGTGAATATTCAAATACCAAGGACAGGGGGAAATTAATCGCATTAGTATTTGCAAATCAGGGAATAGGATCTGTAGCAGCAGTCGCAGTAGGTCTTGGAGCCGTTGCAATACTACCTCCTGAAATAGCATGGAGATTTATGCTGGCTTTTGGTGCAATTCCAGCGTTAGCCGTTATATACATGAGAAGAAAATTGCCAGAAACACCAAGGTATACTGCACTTGTAAGGAAAGACTCAAAGGAAGCTACGAAGGCGGCGGGATTCATTAAGGCCAATGCTAAAATAGATCCTTCTGCCAAAACAAATATTTCGAAAGCATCGACATTTTTCAGAAACTATTGGAAAACTTTGATAGTTACAGCAGGTTCTTGGTTTTTACTCGACATCGCATTCTATGGTACTGGAATATTTTCAGGTCCCATAACAGGGTCGATAATTCCTGCCACAAGTCTCTCGTCTAAAATAGTACTAGCAGGAATTCCATTCATGGTAGGTTTCTTCGGATACTTCTCTGCAGTCGCACTTATGGATAAGGCAGGAAGAAGAACTCTCCAGGTGTTAGGATTTGCAGCAATGGGAATATTGTACTTCCTTGTTTCATCTTTCATAATAGCGAAAGGAACTAAAATAACAGGTTTCATGCTTCCGGTTGAGATAATGTTTGCACTCTATTCTCTAACATTCTTCTTTATTGATATGGGCCCCAACACGACTACATTCATAGTGCCTGCGGAACTTTACCCCGTGAAATTTAGAACTACCGGCCATGGAATATCTGCTGCAGCTGGAAAAACAGGAGCCGCAATTACCACTTTCTTCTTTGTGTATTTATTGGATTTAATAGGGCTAAAAGAAGTCCTCATGATGCTTGCCATTATATCATTTGTAGGAGCAGTACTCTCAATATTCCTAAAGGAAACTAAGAATGTACCTTTGGAGGATGCAGCTGGAGAAGATATATCAGTAGAAAAAACTGAGAGCATATCGGCATAATTATTTTTCTTATTTTATTGAATTTTTAAATTATTTCATAATATCTTTTTTTAAGAATCATTATTTTATGACATCATAATAAAACTAGTGGAGGAGAGTAATTATTAGAGTTCAATCGTAATCTGGTTCTGTGTATCAGGGAATTTTGAAGATAGTGAGCATTGCTTCGAGAGGTGGGAAAGTCCCTCCGCTCTATCTTTTTATTTCATACATATTACCGGGAGCAATTTATTTTAGATATTTAACTGGAACTTTTAAAATTCTTCCATTTTTCTTGATATCTATTTCAATAATACCATTGTTGGCTGCAACCAATCTTTTTGATGATTATTTTGATTATAAGTATGGTTATGACAAGGAATATTCTCCTAATACGAGATATAGAAAGCATCCAATTTATTATTTCGGGGTCAGTGAAGGGTATCTTCTCATATGGGGAATTATTTCAATTGCGATTTATTTTATAATGTTTTCAATAATAAGCCGCATTTATGGTATCTATGAATTAATAATAGCAATTATCGGTTTCATCTTGGGGTATGGGTATACTGGTCCCCCTTTTGGTTTCAAATATAAAGCACTGGGAGAAGCTTCAGTAGTATTATCCGCTCTGCTTATATCTTTGATGGTGTTTTATGCAGAAAGCGGTCATTTTTCAATGAACGTAATTATATTTGCTGTGCCGTATTCAGTTATCCTGGTGCCAGTACTTTTCCTGGGTAATTACAGAGATATACATTATGATAAATCGCAGGGAATGAAAACCCTCCCGATAATTTTAGGTGTAGAAAGATCAAAATATGTACCAGCTGCAATTTTTATTATTTTCTATTTATTAATTATATTATATTATTTGAAAAATATTTATCCCATTATGTCAGTCTTCTCCGTGATAACTATACCGATCTCATTTTATGGAGTAAGAAAATGGATGAATTTATTTGATACACAATATGAAAATTTTATGGGAAATCTAATTTTTTTAAATACCATAGTCCTCTCGCTTTTTATATTATTATAAAGCTACATAAGTATTTTTAACCGAATTTTATTTAAGTATAATGATAGAAAAATTAAAGAAAATTGATCCCAGTAGGCTATTAAACAGGTCATCGATAGACCTCAATAATAAGGTTGTGCTGGTAGATTTCTGGACTTATACCTGCGTTAACTGCATTAGAACGCTTCCATCTTTAAAATCAATATATAATGAATTCAGAAACAGCGGTTTAGAAATAGTTGGTATTCATACTCCTGAGTTTGAATTTGAAAAAAATCCTGAAAATATTAGAAGGGCGATAAGAGAATTAGAGATTGAGTATCCTGTAATAAATGATTACGATTATCTAATCTGGAATGAATTTGAGAACAGATACTGGCCAGCTCATTACCTTTTTGATAAAAATGGAAAGCTCGTTCATACCCACTTCGGCGAAGGCGGTTATGAGGAATTATCAGAATTCATTTCTTCCCTTTTATCTATAAATAAAAGGCCAAAAGTGGAAGAAGACCCTTCGTATTATTTTGGTATAACGCCTGAAACCTATCTTGGCAGTCTCAGGGGCGAAATAGCTAATGGGCCCTCCTGTTATAATAGCAAATGCAACTATTATGTCATACCAAGGAGAATATCCATAGGAAGAGTTTTTCTGGAAGGTTACTGGGATATAAATGAAGAATTTATAACTCCGGATGATGAATATTCAAGATTACATCTTATTTTCAGAGCCAAGGAAATTAATGCTGTGATAGATCCGTCTGGCTTAGAAACTCTCAATTATTCAATAGACGGAGAAGAAATGAGCAAGAATCTAGATTATTCAAGAATGTATAATCTATTTGCTGGAAAAGATGTCGTGGAGCATAGGATAATCATAAATGTACCCAGGAAAATGAGATTATATGTATTCACTTTCGGCTAAATGAGAGAATTTTTTTTAATTATGATAGAAATAGAAAAAAATATTAGGTTCGATAGTAAAATTAATAAATTGTTTATTATTAATATCTATATGGATAATTTTGACAGGAGGATTTTAAAAATTTTGCAAGAAGATGCAACAATCTCTTTGAAAGAAATAGGAAAAAGGGTAGGCTTATTTTCACCTTCGGCAGTAAGTAAGAGAATCAAATATCTTAAAGATCAAGGTTATATAAAGAAAATATCGGCAACACTTGATTATTCAAAGCTCGGTTATGGATTTTCAGCCCTTACACTTATAAGAGGTAAATATGGCCAAAACTACAAGGATAACATAGCCCAGAAACTGAAGGATATCAAGGGAGTTGTTTCTGTATATTTTTTGCTAGGTGATGTAGATTTCATAGTTTACACTATTACAAAGAATAAAGATGAATATTCTCACATACTAGAAAAATTATCATCAATTCCTGAAATAGAAAGGTCTGATACGAGGACAATATTAGAAATATACAAGGAAATGGATTTTTCAAATATAGAAATATAAAGAAAATAAGGTCAGTTTTTCTTTCCATAAATCTGGTAATACCAGCTCTTTCTAACGCTCCCGGTCAGATCAACATACACATGCTTGAGGGTAGTAAACTCTTCAAGTGAATATTTAGAAGTAGATGCTCCGAATCCTGATTTCTTCATAGGAGACCAAGGCATTTCTGATGGAATTGGTGCATGATCATTAACCCACACAGTTCCAAATCTCAGGTCCCTGGCAGCTATCATGGCCTTCCTTATATCCCTCGTCCAGACAGAAGATCCTAACCCATAGACAACGTCATTCGCTTTATCAATCACTTCTTCATACGTCTTGAACTTAACCAAAACAGGAACAGGTCCAAATATTTCCTCCTGGACAATCCTTGCCTTGTTATTTTCAGTTTCCACCAATACTGGTCTTATGAAAAATCCCTCGTTTCCTGCTGTAAAATCTGATCCATCAAGAATAATATTGCCTTCCTTTCTTCCAATTTCAACATATTCCTTGACTTTACTTAGCTGATCCTTTGAGATCATCGGTCCAAGGTCCGTATCTGGATCCGCAGGGTCACCTACCCTAACTTTCTTGACTTTTTCAATCAACAATTTCTTGAATTTTTCATATACTGACTCGTGAACATATAATCTTGTAGCCGCTGAACAGTCCTGACCATTGTTAATAAGGCTCCCAACAACAGCACCTTCTGTGGCAGCATCAATATCTGCATCATCAAATACTATGAACGGTGCCTTTCCTCCAAGCTCAAGTGAGAGCCTTTTTACAGATCCAGATGCGAGACTGGAGATCCTCTTTCCCACTTCATTTGAACCTGTGAATGCAATCATATCAACCTTTTCATTCTTTGCAAGTTCTTCGCCTACAATTCTTCCTGGTCCCGTTACAACATTAAAAACTCCAGGAGGAATTCCTGCCTCTTTTACAGCGTCAGCAAGCATAAGGGTTGTTATAGGTGTGTAGGAAGCTGGTTTTACTATAACGGTATTGCCAGCTGCAATCGCAGGAATAGCCCTCCAGCCGACCATCATTAATGGATAGTTCCATGGTGTGATTGCAGCAACCACACCTACCGGTTCCCTTCTTAACATACTTGTTCCGTCTGGTATGTATTCACCAGTTGCAATTCCTTCGGAAACTCTTGCAGCTCCAGCAAAAAACTTGAAGTTATCAATAGTGTATGCAACATCGTAATCAAATACCTGCTTTATTGGTTTTCCCGTGTTATTCATTTCTGCTTCTCCGAAAACTTTCATCCTTTCTTCAAGTATTCTTGCTAATTTCATTATGAATTCTGCCCTAGCTGCTGGCATCATTCTAGGCCATTCACCTTTGTCAAAAGCTTTTCTGGCAGAATCTATTGCCTCCCTTACATCTTCCTCGGAGCTTTTCTGAATTTTAGCAATAATCTTCCCATTTGCTGGATTTATAACATTCTCAGTTGCACCTTTAATGGAGTCCTTCCACGCATTATCTATAAAATTACCATATACTTTTTCTGAACTACTCATATATGTAATATCTTCTCTTGATTAATAATGTTAATGTTTTATTTACAAATCAATTATTAATGGAAACAATTTTCTGTTAAATTGGAGAAATGAGAATTTTTTTCCATGAATACTATACTTTGCCAGATTCATACAACCAACACTTAACTAATCTACCATTTACATTGAATTCAGGTGGAGGGATATTACATTTTTCAAATTTTTTCACACATGAATTGAGATAAATACACCCAGATCTTGAGGGTTCTCCTATTTCGTATTGCGAATCAAATTTATTTTCAGTTTCTAATGTAATATTTGCGTTCATGAGATCAGATGAATAGGGATGCAATGGATTTTCATATATATCGTGAACAGAACTTATTTCAAGTATCTGTCCATAGTATAATACACCTATTCTGTCACACATATATCTTATGACATTAAAATCGTGAGTGATGAATATATATGTAATTGAGAGTTCATCCTTCAATTTTCTGAGAAGATTAAGTATCTGTGCCTGAATTGAGACATCTAGTGAACTTGTAGGTTCATCGAGGATCAATATTTTTTTATTATTTACGAGGGCTCTCGCTAGACTTACCCTCTGTTTTTCACCACCACTAATTTCATTTGGATAAGAATCAAGCTTGCTGTCTGCAAGACCCACAAGATCTGAAATTTCATCTATTTTTTTATCCTGCTCCATTTTAGAAAGTTTTTCCTCTATTGCAAGTCCCTCCCTGATAATTTCCCTGATTTTCAATCTCGGATTGAGACTGCCTACAGGGTCCTGAAAAACAATCCCTACATTCTTTCTAAGGTAGAGTAGATCATCTCTCTTTCTGAAGTTTATTTCCTTTCCCATCAGTGCTATTTTGCCACTTTTAGGTTTATATATACCTACCAATGTTCTGGCAAGAGTTGACTTACCGGATCCAGTTTCGCCCACTATACCGAATGTCTCTCCTTCCAGTATGGAAAATGAAATTTCATCCAGGACAATCTTCCATCTTTCTGTTTTTCTTGCGGAAAATTTTAATTTTTCTCTATTTAGAAATTGTATTTTCAGTTTTTCTACCTTTAATATCTCCTCATTTTTCATATAACCAACACGCTACCTCTCTTACATCCCCAATATTCTTTAATGGGGGGACGCTCTTTCTGCAAATATCCATAACATTAGGGCATCTTGGATGGAAGGGGCAGCCAGATGGTAAGGTAGACATATCTGGGGGAGCACCTTCCGTAACTTTAAGTGGGCCCGACTCCTTGAATCCCGTGGGAACAGAATCTCTGAGCATCAAGGAATAAGGATGAAGAGGATCCTTTATAATATCCCCCTTTGTTCCTGATTCTACAATCCTCCCTGCATACATTACATATATCCTATCTGCCATATTTGCTGCAACAGCTAGATCGTGTGTAATGATTAACAGACTTGTATTTATCTCTCTTCTCAAGTTAAGTAATAGACCCATTATCTTTCTCTGGACTATGAGATCTAGTCCTGTTGTAGGTTCATCAAGAATCACGAGTTTAGGCCGTTGAATTATTGCCATTGCTATAGCAGCCCTCTGTCTCATGCCTCCTGATAGCTGATGAGGGTAGCTATTAAGAACCCTTTCAACATCCCTTATCATCAATTCCGTTAATGTATTTCTGATTACTTTCTCTCTTTCCCCTCCTTTTTCTGGAATTCCTCCAATTTCAGCAGCTTCAAGTAATTGTTTTCTTATTGTATAAACAGGATTCAAAGAAACAAGTGGTTCCTGAAAAACCATGTTAATTCCCGTTCCCCTGAATTTAACCCTTTTTTCATTAGAGGGAAAAATTCTATTCCCATCAAAATAGATTTCCCCCTTTTTCACAAAAGCCGGAGGTGTATCCAGAACTCCAATAATTGCTTGGGCAAGAGTTGATTTTCCAGAACCACTTTCCCCGACAATTGTAACAACTTCCCCTCTCTCAATCTTCAGAGTCACATCTTTTAGAACTTCTATCTTTTTATCAAATGTTTCGAAATCTACCGTTAGGCCATTAACCCGCAATAGCTCTGATCTCAATCCTGTCTCTTGTGAAACCAAACCGGGGATATTAATCATATGCCTCAGTTCATGTTATATCTTTCTTCTGCCTTTATTTTTATATCCCTCTTCGCAAGTTCGCTAAAGAACTGTTTTGTAGGAACAATTTGCTCTGCTGGTTTTACTCCTTTCCCCTTAATTGTTCCATTCATTATCATCTGTGCTACAATGGATGCAGGTACGCCCACCTCCTTCTGAGAAGCTGAAACCCTCCACTTCTCGTCGTACTTGAAATAAGCTGACACTTTTACGAATTTTTCCCTACCATCGTCTATTCCATATGCTTCAACAACAGTTACTTCATAATCCTTAATCTGGACATTCTCAGGCGGAAGTAGCATCCCCTGTGATTTCAGGAGCTTGAAAAGGAAATCCCTCGGCACTATCTCATTTCCATCAATATTCATTTTATCTGTTCTTCCGAATCCTATATCACTTAGGAATTTTAACTTTTCAATATCAATGCTACCTTCCCTCCATTCCACATATTTTACACCTTTCTCCGCGAAGCTTGTAGGAATAGTTGCAAGTTCAGAATGTACTGTCCTGAATATTTTTGTCTTGCCTACCTCCCATCCAAAATCATATTCCTCGCTTGCTGAAAAAGGCTCTGATTGGACAAATCCATTATCGTAATGGATTGCCGTAAGGGTGAACTCATCAAAGAGTGTACTGGGAGACCAAGTGAAAAAAAGCTTGGGATAATTGGTTTTGTCTGCCCATCCATCTTTTATGAGTATTTTATCAATTTTATCCAGTTTACTGGCTGCATAACTCGCCATTATGTTTGAAATTCCAGGTTGAGCACCCATTCCTGCAATCGCTAGAAGCCCCTTATCCTTGAAATCTTGATCAAGCTTGAATTGTTCGAGAGTAATGTAATATAGGCCTCCTAGATCAAGATAATGCACTCCTGCCTCAAGCGCAGCTTTCATAATGTTGACATTATGGTAATACTGTACGGCGTTTATGACTACATCATTACCCTTCATGGCCTTCACAAGATTTTCATGATCTGATGCATCCAATTTAACGTATTTTACCCTTTTATCTGCAAAATCAACTGACCTATTTATATCAGCAACAGTTATTTCATCTACCTTTTCATTCCCCATTAGGTCATATACAGCGCATCTACCTGTAAGGCCCATCCCACCCACTACTATGGCCCTCATAATACTATATAGTAAATGTTTCATATAAATATTTTGATTGAATTTGAAAAATATCCCAATATTATTCTAAAAACCTGAAAAAATTCCATTCTACAGTCACTACGTTAGAAAAAGTAATATACCCATTTGGAATAGCTTACTGTCTATAGGTAAAGGATGTGTTATTATGGAATCAGATGATGATACCAGCCATAAAGAGGTTGGGATTCAACAAAAAGTTAAGAAGTACGAAACTAAGAAATCAATGAATTTGTTCAAGAAAGCAAAGAAAATTATACCGACGGGTGCGAGCTCACTTATGAGAACGAGCTCTTGGGATCCTTATCCTCTCTATATAAAGAGTGGAAAAGGGACAAGGATATGGGATGTGGATGGAAATGAATATATAGATTTCCTAATGGCATTTGGTCCCATCATAAATGGTCACGCAAATGAAAAGATAAATGGTGCAGTAAGAAAATTTCTCAGGAATGGAAGTCTATTCGGAGCACCAAGTGAGCTGGAATATAAGCTTGCTAAGGAATTTAAGAAATTCGTGACAACTCAGGACATGGTAATTTTTGCTCTAAGCGGTTCAGATGCAACCTTCAATGCTTTAAGAATAGCAAGGGCTGCAACTGGAAAAGATATGATTCTTAAATTCGAGGGGCACTACCATGGCCTTCATGATTATGCAGCAGTTTCTGTAGAAGCTCCACCGCCTGTATCTGGTTTGAGATGGTTCCCCAAATCGCTTCCATATTCAGCAGGTATCCCCCCTGAGGTGATGGATACTGTAGTCGTTGCATCATGGAATGATCTGGAAAGTCTTACAAAAATATTGAAAATAAGGGGAAATGAAATCGCAGCAATAATTACAGAACCAATAATGGCCAATTCAACAGTCATAACACCAGAGGGTGACTATCTGAAGGCAGTCAGGGAACTTGCTGATGAATATAATATATTATTGATATTTGATGAAGTTATCACAGGATTCAGAGTTGGTCCAGGAGGAGCACAGAAACTTTATGGTGTCACACCTGATCTTTCAACCTGGGCAAAGGCATTAGGAAATGGATATCCGATATCTGCTATATCTGGCAAGAAGGAATATATGGAATTAATTGGAAACGGTGTGGGATTTGGTGGTACGTATTTTTCATCCCCTATTTCACTGGTGGCTGCAAATGCCAATCTGAAGCTGCTCGAAGCAGACGATTTTGCAGCATATAGTCATCTGGGCAGAATTACCAGAAGACTGGGGAGGGGAATAGAAGAAATATGTGATAATCTCAATGAGAACATTTATGTAAACTATGAAACAGGGGTTCTTTCCTTTGTATTTACGGACCAGAGGAAAATAACAAATTATAGGGAAAGCGTAAATATGGATTGGAACAAATACAAGGGTATTCAGCACAAGATGTTACAAAGAGGCATATATTATCATCCCGATGGCGCTGAAAGATTACCACCAAGTGTTGCTCATACGGATGAAGATGTCGATAAATTCCTTGTAGCTTTTGAAGAATCTTTGAAAGAATATAATAGAGAGAATTAATTTATTACTAATTTTTTCATATTTTATTACATTTAAGATACTTTTTCCTGAAATTTCGAAGAATTGAAATACTTTATCCACATATATTGTTGATGGTTGAAAAAAATTTAGAAGAAATTTTTGATCCTGTTGCAATAAGTTCGGAGCTAACATATGGAACTTGGAGAAGGCAGAATGGATGGAAGCCTCTTCTGTTTACAAAGGCCTATGGCTCATATTTTGAAGATAACAAAGGAAGCAAATACCTAGATTTTTCTTCCCAATTGATGTGCTCTAATTTAGGTCATGGAAACGAGAGAATTAAGGAAAGTATAATTGAACAATTAAATAAATTTGAATACGCACAACCCGGCTATGCTACAGAAATTAGGGCAAAAGTGGCTCTTGAATTAAAGAGTGTGTTGCCTGAAAATCTTGTAAAATACTTCTTTGGATCCTCTGGGACGGAAGCTAATGAGGCAGCAATAAAAACTGTAAGGATGTTTTTTTCTTCAGAGAAAAAAACTAAAATAATCTCCAATTACAATTCCTATCACGGTTCAACAATGGGAAGTGTTTCACTCACAGGGGATTTTAGAAGGATAGCAGTAGATACATTTTATTCATCACAAGGAGTGCTTCATGCACCCCCACCATATTGTTATAGATGCCCTTTAGGACAACATTTTCCTGAGTGTAATCTTGCGTGTGCAAATTATCTTGATTATATGATAAAGAATGAAGGTAATGTAGGGGGGGTTGTGGTGGAACCAGTGACAGGAACTAATGGTGTTATAGTTCCTCCAGATGGTTATCTACAGAGAATAAGAGAAATAACCAGGGAAAATGATGTTCTTCTTGTAACGGATGAGGTTATGAGTGGATGGGGAAGGACTGGTGAATGGTTTGCCGTTGATAATTGGTCTGTAAAACCCGATATACTGACTACTGCAAAGGGAATAACGGGTGCTTACCTTCCATTATCATTGATGGCTACAAGCAGGAGAATAGCCGATTTCTTTGAAAATAATTATTTTGCACATGGGCATACTTATGAAGCTCATCCTGTGCCCCTGGCCGCCGCATATGCAGCAATAAGGGAGTACAAGGATAAAAGTCTCATAAAGCATTCCAAGGATCTTGGAAAAATATTGAGGAAAAGGCTTGAAGAGATAAAGGAAAGGCATAAATCGGTAGGGGATGTAAGAAACATAGGACTTTTTGGTGCAGTAGAGCTGGTCAAGAACAGAGAAATGAAAACACCTTTCAATAATTATATAGATAAATTGAAGGGAAATTCTCTGATGACAGACAGAGTAGCAAAATATGCAATGGAAAGAGGGGTCTATATCAGTACCTGGATAAATCATTTTATAATCGCCCCGCCATTAATAATAACAGAAGAGGAATTAGAGAGGGGGATAGATGTGGTTGATGAAAGCCTATCTGTTTCGGATAAGGAGGTTTTACAATGAGAAAAATCAGAAATTTTGTGAATGGAAAATTTTTGGAACCTGAGGGTGAAGGAAAATATGATGTATATAATCCTGCTGAAGGAAAAGTAATTGCAACTGTTCCTGAAGCCAGAAGAGAGGACATAAATGATGTAGTAGATAGGGCATGGGAAGCACAATTAAAATGGAGCAAAGTTCCAATTACTGACAGGATAAAGTTTCTCTTCAAACTTGAAAATATAATGTGGGAAGAAATAGATGATCTTGCAAGGATCACCACAACAGAGCATGGGAAAACTGTCGAAGAATCAAGGGGAGATATCATACGGGCAATACAGAATGTAGAATCAGCTGCAGCAGCCACCTATCACATAATGGGTGAAAATAATAGGAATATTGCAAGGGATGTTGATGAAGAACTGATCAGGGTACCATTAGGAGTCTTTGGCATAATAAGCCCTTTTAATTTCCCAGTTATGATACCTTTTTGGTTCATTCCCTATGCAATAATGATGGGGAATACAGTGATAGTTAAACCCTCAGAAAAAACGCCAATGAGCATGGAAAGGTCAATGGAAATGATAAAAAAATCTGGTATACCGGATGGTGTAGTGCAAATGATAAACGGAGGTGGAGAGGCCGTCAATTTCATGTTAGAAAACAAAAAAATTTCAGGGATAAGCTTTGTAGGATCAACTCCAGTAGCCAAATATGTTTATGAAAAAGGAATTTTAAACGGTAAAAGAGTACAGGCCGGGGCCTCAGCTAAAAATTTCATAATGGTGATGCCAGATGCAGATTTGGATTCAAATATGAGCAACCTGATTGGTTCATTTTTTGGGAATGCAGGGGAAAGGTGTCTCGCAGGATCAGTTCTGGTTACTCTTCCTGAAAATCACGATAAGGTAATCAAGAAATTCGAAGAAGCAACAAGAAAACTGAAAGTAGGGAATGGACTGGAACCTGGAATTGATATGGGCCCTTTAATAAGAAAGGAGCATATGGAAAGGGTTAAAGAATACATAGCATCCGCTGAAAAGGATGGTGGAAAGATAATACTGGATGGAAGAAAAATTGATATGAAAGGGAAAGAAGGATTCTTCCTAGGGCCCACGATAATAGACGATGTATCGCCAAGCATGAAAGTCGCAAAGGAAGAAATTTTTGGGCCAGTCGCCTCAGTAATAACAGCAAATGATTTCGATGAAGCAATAGATATAATAAATTCATCCAGGTACGGAAATGCTTCCACAATTTACACTACATCAGGGCATTATGCAAGAGAATATACAGAGAAAGTACAGGCTGGTAATATAGGGATAAATATAGGAGTTGCCGCACCAATAGCATTCTACCCATTCTCAGGATTAAAGGAATCATTCTTCGGGGATCTTCATCCACAAGGTGGAAAGGATCATATACTTTTCTTTACTGAGAGGAAAGTAATAATTTCAAAATGGTAACATGGAGAACATATATTATTTAAATTTATTTCCTATATTATTAATTAAATATGGATTTTTTATATGAAAAAATATGTTTTCATAAAATAAATCTAATTTTGTGCAAAAACAAAAGATTTTAATCCAAGATTATTGTATAGTATTGAATAATCATGGTATCGAAAAAAAGTATGATTGTGATTATCGTGGTTGTCGTTCTAATAGTTTCTGCTTTTGCAATTGGAATTACCGAACTTAATTCGCAGAAAAAAACATCATCCACCATAACATCTCAAACAAAAAATTCTCTGACTGTTGAGGAGGGTCTACCCCCTGATAGTCTTGACCCAGCCGTAACATATACGACTCCAGGATGGGAAATTATGAATCAAGTTTATCAGGGTCTTGTTGCCCCCAACGGAACAAGCATGACATCATTTGTTGGAGTTTTAGCTTATAATTGGAGCATCTCCTCAAATGGAATGAATTATACTTTTTATCTGAGGCACAATGTAACTTTTAGCAACGGGGATAAATTTACATCATATGATATATGGTTTTCTATATATAGAACCATAATAATGGATCAGGCACCTTCTTGGATAATGAGCCAAAATCTTGCCCCTGGGAATGGAGTTAATTTCAATATAACGGCATCAATTCTTAATGATATTAACTACACAAATCCGAATCCTACCGATTTAAACTACATGGAATATCCTAATCAGTCAATACAGGTGGTAAATCCATATGAAATAATAATGCATTTAGGGTATGGTTACAACGGAAAAGTTCCTTATAATGCATTTTTGATGACATTAACAACACCAATGGCCGCTGCAGTGGATCCTGTAGTCGTTGAAGCCCATGGTGGTGTACAAGCTGGAGCACCCAATTCATGGATGGAAAGCAATGCTATAGGAACCGGATTCTATGAAATTTTCTCATACACTCCTTCACAGGGAGTGACGTTAACAGAAAATCCTACTTATTGGGCAAAATCTATTCCGCAGAGTCAATGGAATTATGCAATACAACCTCCTTATTTAAAAACAATAATAATATTATATAAATCACTCTCTTCCAGGATTTCAGACCTGAAATCAGGCAACGCTCAAATAATAGAAGCACCGGTTCAGGATTATAATTCATTAAAGGGAATCCCTAATGTTAATGTAAGTCTTTTACCAATTCAGTTCGGGTCATCTCAGGATGCTTACTTTGTTTATATGGATCCTTATGCCTTCTCCCCATTCCAGAATATTGATGTGAGAAAGGCCGTAACGTTCGCAATAAATTATCAGGGTATAATAAGTACCGTCTTTGACGGTTACGCTGAACAATGGATAGGGCCAGTTCCACCTGGATTTCCAGATTATAATCAGAGTATTGCTGGCTTGAGTTTTTACCCTTATAATGCAACAATGGCCGCAGAATATCTTGCGCAGGCTGGCTATAGGGCAACATTACCCAATGGCACTGTTCTGAATCCATCAGGAAAAAAATTTCCCTCAGTTAACTTCCTTTATACATCTGATTCAACCTCTGAAACAGAAACAGCTCAAATAATTCAGAGTAATCTCGCAGCTATAGGAATAAATATAGTTCTAACACCCTTGACAATGACATCATATACTTCTGAAGTATTTTCAAATGCAACAAATTCCACACAATATCCAATGGGCCTAAATTTCTATACTGAGGATTATAGCGCTTCTATTGATTATGTGGATGCTTTAGCCGATGGTGATTATGTTGGGACATCTGCATACTTCAACGAATCGATATTCAATGCTACCGTAAATGCAAGTGCCACTTTTAACAACTCAGCTATCATACAGAATTTCTCATTCATAACACAGACTATGTATAATCAATATGTTATGCCCTGGCTATATGTGCCTTATTTCTTGAGCATAACACAGAGCGATGTGACAGGAATTATACCGAATCCTGCAGGATCAGGAGCAGGTTATTTCATGTTCTATAATACTGTTCATTACACATAAGCTGGTGCTCGTATGGAGGGCAGGAAAGAGCTGATATACTACATTGCCAAAAGGATAGCTTCATCCATACTTGTGATACTTGGAACAATAATTATAATATTTTTAATTTCTCATGTTTTGAGCAAGAATCCTGCAGCACTGTGGGCAGGTCCTAAGGCAAGATCATCGACAATAGCATATGTTATACAGAGATATCACCTTAATGCTCCAATATATACGCAGTTATGGTTTTTTATATCAAATTTTTTTACAGGTAATCTAGGCCTTGATCCAGTAACCGGAAAATCAATTTCTTCTGAAATTCTATATTATTTTCCTAACACTCTTGAACTCGTTTTGGCTGCTCTTATGATAATTATAGTTTTAGGATTAGGACTTGGCTATATTGCTGCTATAAATTTCTCAAGTAAAAAGGATGCCTTGATAAGGATACTCTATACGGCAGCATGGGCCTCCCCGACTTTCCTTGTGTCGACCCTTGCCATTTTGATTTTCTCATCTTATATTCCAATATTTCCTTCAGGAGGTATGTATTCACCGTATATACTTCCACCCCATAGGTTTACTGGTATGTTCGTACTGGACTCCCTGATATCTTTGAATATCAGTGATTTCCTCAATGGAATGTACCATCTCATCCTCCCGGCATTGACTCTTGCATTTCTAAACTTTGGTATTGTAACGAGAATAAGCAGGAATGGGATCCTCGGGGTTAAGTGGCTTCCATATGTTAAAGTTGCAAGGGCAAAGGGATTAGATGAAAAATATGTTAGCCGAAATCATATCCTTAGAAATGGGTTAATAGAATCAAACACCGTTATTGCTGTAATGTTCGGATGGTTGATAACAGGAACAGTTGTAGTAGAGGAGATATTTTCGTGGCCGGGAATTGGAAGATTTGCATATTCCGCAATATCATCAGATGATTATCCTGTCCTTATTTATGTAGTGATAACATTCACCGTTTTTGTCATTGCCGCAAATCTGATTGCAGATATCATGTACGCAGTCCTTGATCCAAGGATCAGGTTAAGTGGTGAAAAATGAAATCATCCATCAGATCTGCGTTGAAAATAATTTTCTCAAACGGTCTCTCAGCTGCAGGGTTCATCATTATATTATTTTTTACAATAACCGCAATTCTTTACCTAATTATTGGGAACAGAATGCTTCCTTATAATCCTCTTCAGATAAATCTGTATCAAGCAAATTCCCCTCCCAGCTACTCTCATATCTTTGGTACAGATGAGTTGGGGAGAGATATTTTATCCAGAATAATAGCTGCCCTTCCAGTAGACCTTGGAATTTCTATATTCGTGGTCTTTGTGTCAGCAATGATAGGGTTATTTCTGGGGGCAATAGCAGGCTATTTCAGGGGATTAACAGAAGAAGTAATAATGAGGACTACAGATTTGTTTTTTGCCTTCCCTCCGCTGATAATGTCAATGGCAATAGCTGCTACGTTAGGTCCAAGTCTTTTGAATGCCTCATTCTCAATAATATTTGTGTGGTGGCCTCCCTACGTGAGACTGGTCAGAAGCAGTACTCTGCAGGTTTCATCAAATGAATTCATCACCATGTCTAAGGTTCTTAACACACCATTTAGGAGAATATTCTTGAAGGGTATATTTCCAAATATTGTAACGAGCCTGCTCATATATGCTACCATGGATATAGGAACTGCAATGCTTACTCTATCAACCTTAGGTTTTCTTGGAATAGGAATCCCTGTTACAACCCCGGAACTCGGAATGATGGCATCCATACTTTCTACGAATTTCTACACATATCCTCTGGAAGGTCTTATCCCCGCATTCTTCCTGTTCTTAATAGTTATGGGGTTCAGTCTTCTAGGTGAGGGACTTGCAGAGATTATAGATCCAAATATCAGAGGGCACCTTTTATCTAGGAAAAAGAGACTGGAAGAAATAAATAGATTAAAATCAGAATCTGCTAATTGAATTTCAATTTATTTTTTTATCATTTTTCCTACTGCCTGGATAGAATGCAAATACTATAAGTCCAACCAATACCAGTGCCATTATTATATTGCTCTGTTCCGGTATATATTGCGTTTTTCCTTCTATCCAAAGTTTAAGGGTACCAAGTATTGGAAGGTATCCAAAAACTACACCCTTCACCTGACTCATATTGACCAAGGAATTATCAATGCCGCTTCCTGGCTGCTGATCTGCAACTGGGTTATTATCACCCATGGTCACAAAACCAGTCTGCCCTACATAATTTGCAAGATCAATGAAAACGTTTTGATGCCTGAAACCTTTATCAAATATGGTAACAGTGCTTCCTGAAATATTTAGCCATGATGGGTTATTATTTCCATATAATATTGGAGTGTCACCATTCCATCCCTCAACATAAAAAAGGGCCCTATGAATTACAAGTTCTCCCCTGTAGTAGTCATCATAGACTATCACGTCACCATATTCTCCATAATTTACAGGTCCGCCCGACTCTCTTGCCACTAGATATGTAATAACGTCTGTGAATGAATTAACCTTTTTTACTCCTACAATATCTCCAGTATTTATAACTCCAAACACAAAATTTTGACCATGTTGCATTGAACTGGACTCAACTACTACCGCGGGGGGCCAATTTTGAGAATAAACAGTCAGAGAAGCGAAAATTAATACAATTACAATTATTACTCCTACTGAAATGATTATCTCTGATTTATTCTCTTTCCATATACTCTTTTTTTCCTTCACTCTACTCAAACTTTATTTATTCAAATATTATTAATCTAACGAATGTACGGTCATGGAAAAAATCCACCAATATAATGTTTATTAAGAAGAATTCCATACAGATATTATGCCAACTAAAAAAAATACTGAGGTACTGCTAAATTCAATGGATAAAAAAATATTGAGGGCCATATTTGATTCCAAGGATACCAATCTGAGTGTAATTTCAAAAAAAGTTGGGCTCTCAAAATCTACAGTACATAATAGACTTAAGAAAATGAGAAATTCTGGATATATTAATGGAGTTATACCATTGATGGAGCAGTCATTCATAAAGAAGCAGCTTACAGCGGTATCCCTTATAAAGGCCAGATACGGTCCTGAATATGCTGAGGAAGTAGGTAAGAGAATATCCAAAATAAGGGGAATATGGGCGGTATATTTTGTAATAGGCAGTAATGATTTTGTAGCACTTATTAGAACGAAGACAAAAGAGGAACTTGAATATATAGTGAATGAATTAAGCAAAACTGAGGGTATAGAGAGAAGTGAGACAATTATGGTTCTAAACACTCTTAAAGAAGATTTCCCAGAGTCATTGAAATTGACGGTAACAGATGACTGAATCAAATGTTTGTCTTTGATGGTAATTTAAGAATAATATTTTTTTCATTTTACTATCAAGAAAGAAAAAAATTCTTAAAAATCTGTAATTAGACTAAGTATTTACTAGTTAATATACTAAAATAGTATTAAAGAAAAGGGGTTAATTAGAATGATGAAAAATTGGTCTAGCATACTAGAGGCACCGATATTAAAGACAGATATTCCAGGTCCAAAATCAAGAGAATTAATAGAAATTCAGGATAAAATGGAAACTTCTAGCAGGTCATACACTAGATTTTTCAGGGTTGCGGTAGATAAGGGCATTGGGTCAACGGTTGTGGATGTGGATGGAAATGTTTTCATAGACTGGTTCGGAGGAGTATCTGTAATGAATCTGGGTCACGGTAATCCAGTGGTCATTGAAGCTATAAAGAGGCAACTTGATAAGATATCTCATATTACAGAAATGCCCACTGAGGCAAGGATAGAATTTTTGAAAACTCTCGATTCCACACTGCCGGATGGAATGAAAAACAAATCCAAAGTGTTATTCACTGTAACTGGAGGTGATGCCTGTGAGGCAGCGGTTTCCTTGGCAAAATATCAATCCAAGAAGAATACGATAATATCATTCTCCGGTTCCTATCATGGGGTAGCAGGTGGTATTGTTAATGCCACAGCCAACAATCACTATAGGGAATACGCAGGTTTTGAAAATTCAAGTTTCTACCATATTCCTTATCCATATACATACAGGTTCCCATGGAAAGTTCCTAAAGATGATATATCAAAGTCGGTGGTTGAATATACTGAATATCTTATAAAAGATAATTATTCAGGTATATCTCCTGTTGGAGGAATTCTTGTTGAACCTATACAGGGTGAAGGGGGATATATAGTGCCACCTGATGATTTCCTTCCAATGTTAAAGGAAGTTTCAGATAAATTCTCCATTCCTCTTATTATTGATGAGGTACAGAGCGGAGTTGGAAGGACAGGTAAGATATGGGCAACAGAGCATTACAGGGTTAAACCGGATATAATGTGTATCTCAAAAAGCATTGGTGGCGGAATACCGATCTCAGCGATCGTTTATAGAGAGGATTATGACAATATACCTCAGTCTTTTCATCTCGGTACATATAGAGGTAATCCGTTAGGTCTTGCAGCTGGAACGGCGATTCTCAATTATCTTAAAAACAGTGGAATTCTTGATAGAGTCAAAAATAAAGGGGAATACCTTAAAAAGAGATTCAGCGATATTGAGAAAGGCAATGAAATGATAGGGGAGGTCAGAGGGAAGGGCTATATGATAGGAATAGAATTGAACTCTGACAAAAATAAAACGCCCGGTACTGCCGAAGCATCGGCCCTCAGGGATAAAATGTTTAGGAACGGAGTTCTAATGCATACTTGCGGACATTATTCGAATGTTATGAGGTTTATGGCTCCCCTTAATATAGAAGATCAACTGATTGAAAGGGGAATTGAAATATTCGAAGATTCAATAAGGAAAGTGAGGGATAAGAAATGACCATTGATACAGTGAATCCGTACAATAACAAAATAATAGGAAAATACGGAATGGATTCTGTGGAGAATGCAATATCAAAGATAAATAAAGTCAGAGAGGAGCAAAAAGAGTGGTCAAAAAGCCTTGAAGATAGGGTATCATTTTTTAAGAATATAGTAAAACCTAATTTCGAAAAAAATATCGATAACATCTCAAAACTGATGACAGAAGAGATGGGGAAACCAATATCACAGAGTATATCAGAGGTTAAGAAATCGATAAGACTTATAGATTATTTAATTGAGAATGCATATTCAATATTTTCCCCCGAATATGTACCAACTGAGGCAAAGAAAAGTTATATTAGGTTTGATCCAATTGGCGTTGTTCTTTCAATAGAACCTTGGAATTTCCCACTATGGCAGGCAGCAAGGGCAATATTTCCTGCATTATTGGCTGGTAACGGGGTGGTCCTTAAACATGCAAGTCTCGTCACCGGCATATCACTAAAAATTGAGGAGTTAATAGAACTTCCCGTATTCAAATCATTGGTGATCAATGGAAACACAGCATCGTCCATGATAAAATATGTAGACGGAGTAGCATTTACTGGATCCACCCCAACAGGAACTGGAATAGCGGAAATTGCTGGAAGAGAACTGAAAAAAGTGGTGATGGAACTTGGTGGATCAGACCCCTTCATTGTATTGCGTGATGCAGATCTTGATAAAACGGCCAAAAATGCTGCTATGGGAAGACTTCAAAACAATGGCCAGAGTTGTATAGCGTCGAAACGATTTATTGTTGAAGAATCAATTTTCAACGATTTCCATGAGAAAATGAAGGAAGAATTTTCCAAAATTAAAGTAGGGGATCCAATGGATCAATCAACATATCTGGGCCCTCTTGCATCATCATCACAAAAAGAAACTGTAATGAAGCAGATAAGTTATCTCAAAAATAGAGGACGGATTGAGATTTTAGGTAATGAGGAGGGGAATATAATCCCTCCAACAATAGTACAGACTGATGAAAACTATCAGGAGGAAATATTCGGACCAGTTGCAATTTTGAGAAAATTTAAAAACGTTAATGAAGCAATCGCTCTGGCAAATGATACCCCCTTTGGACTCGGGACGTCTATATGGGGTTCAGAGAGGGAGGCTGAGAAAATAATTCCAGAAATACAAGCCGGAATGGTCTATGTGAACAGCATAGTGTTTTCAGATCCGAGGTTGCCCTTCGGAGGAATAAAGAAAAGCGGGCTTGGAAGGGAACTTTCAGTATATGGCTCTAGAGAATTTACAAATGTCAAAACAGTATATATCAACTGGTGACGGTAATAGCATAATGTCCCTTATGGAACCTAGAAATATCCTTCACTTGCTGTACATTGAATTCATCTTTTAATTTTTTTATCTCATCATTTATAGATGATCCGGCCCTCATAGAATATGTTTTAAACATCAAAACACCGCGCTTAGCACTGAAGAATTTCATATTCCTGATAAATATGTCCATCTGGTTAGGTTGTGCTACATCCTGATATACAAGATCGGCTTTGTCAATAAAAATTCCGAATGTTTGAGGTTTAGATGCATCCAGAAGCATCGGTAATACATTGCTTCTTACAGAACTAAGTTGCATAAGTTTCACGAATGGCATCGGTGAAAATTCAATTGCAAAAACCAAACCATCACTTACCATATCTGATATGTGGGACACTGTGGTTCCTGTTGAAGCTCCAAGGTATACTACATGAAAGTTTTTCTTTATCTCAGGTCTGAGGCCTGATTTGATGGACGAAGATAATTTACTTCTTAGAGGGGAGAATAATCTGTAGTATACATTATTTCTTTTAATAACATCTTCACCATAGACAGGTTTGGGATATTTTGAAGCAGTGAATAGTTTCCCATTTTCCTCATACAGATTATCGGCAAATATTTCTTTCATCAGACAAACATCTCTAAGTTCTTACCAGACTGTGATGATTTATTTCTCTGCAGATTTATTTTCTCAACTGCCTTTAAAAATTCCCTCTGAGTCACGAAATCATTTCCATCCCTTATTGCAAACATGCCAGCTTCTACAGAAACCGCCCTAAGATCAGCACCTGAAAATCCATCGGTGATATCTGCGATTTTAGATAGGTCAACATCCTTAAGGTTCATCCTGCCAGTGTGTATTTTTAAAATATCCGTCCTTCCCCTTTTATCAGGTAACGGGATCTCAATGATCCTGTCAAATCTTCCAGGCCTCATTAGGGCCTCGTCCAGTGTATCAGGTCTATTTGTTGCTGCCACCAGCTTTATATTTCCCAATGGTTCAAAACCATCTATTTCTGCCAGTAACTGCATAAGTGTCCTCTGGACTTCTCTGTCTCCAGAGGTAGATGAATCAATCCTTCTTGATCCAATAGCGTCGAGCTCATCGATAAATATTATCGACGGAGCTTTTTTCCTTGCAAGGTCAAAAAGTTCTCTTACCAGTCTAGCCCCCTCGCCGATATATTTCCTTACGAGTTCAGATGCAACAACTCTAATGAATGTCGCGTTGGTGTTGTTTGCAACTGCTTTGGCAAGTAAAGTTTTTCCAGTTCCCGGATAACCAACAAGTAATACTCCAGTAGGCGGGTCTACTCCTACTTTCTTAAATATTTCAGGTTTAAGTAAAGGAAGCTCTACCATCTCTTTTATTTCCTTGATTTGCTCATCAAGGCCTCCAATATCAGCATAAGTTACCTTAGGTTTTTCACTTATCTCAGAAGCAACCACCGTTGGATCATATGCCTCAGGAATAACTGATATCACTGATAGTGTAGCTTTATTGAGTGCTACTCTTGCACCTACGGTCAATTTATCTTTAGGTATATGCTCCGATGTATAGACAAGGAAACTCGGTCCTGTACTGCTTCTAATAACTACTCTTCTATCGTCTATTACATCTTCTACAGATCCTATTAGTAGAGGTGGCAATTTTAATCTGTTAAGTTCCTTCTTAAGTTTATCCACCTCATCTTGGAGTCTTTTATTTTCCATTTCTGTAAATCTTTTCTCCTCTTCTACAGCTCTCAGTTGCCTCAGTACTTCTTCCACATCATTTAGTTCGTCTACTTCATCGTCAGTTTTCGTCTGACTTCACCTTTAAACAATAACAATGATTTTTATTTAAACATAATGTTTGTTCCGTCGTCTCTTTTTAAGGGTGTAATAAATTATACCTGCCACTATGAAGCTTATAAAATAACTTATATCTATGCCTCCGAGATATCTTGATAGTGGGAATGTATATGAATAAGACCCGATTGAAATATTCATAAAGGGTATAGAAACAGATAAACCTCCCAGGTAAGAAAATAATCCTTCCGGATTGATCCCAGTTTGGAAATTCAGTTTAAATTCCTTGAAAACGAGAAAATCTATGATTAGTATTGCCACCCAGGGTGATATCCAGTAGTCAAGAATGAATAGGAATGATTCAAAGAATTGATAAAATCCTGAATAGAAAAATATTGAAAGTATCAATCCAATAATGGCTATTATACCAACAAATCTGGTCCTTTTAATTCTAATCCCACCTACTAATCCGGAAAGAGCTGAAGAATATAGATTAAGAACATTTGCAGAAATTCCACCGAGAACTATAGTTATTAGTGATAAAATATAAAATTTTCCAGATATCAGCGCCAATGATGATAAGGGCGATGAATTCAGGGTCGCATAAGAGATTATTAGTGCTACCAACTCAACAAATGTCGTGGAAATTAAAGAACCGAGAAAAACGTTTAAAAAAACGCTTTTTAAATTCACATTTTCCGGAAGATATCTTGAATAATCTGAAGCATAAGGCCCCCAACTCATGAGGTAACTGTATGAGAACGCTATCATACCAAAAAATGAAATTCCAAGTGAAACATGTCCAGGATTCACAAATTTCATATCACCGTCGAGAAATATCCTTATAAATATAAGAAGAAATAATATTCCTAAAACATAGGAGAGTATCCTTTCAATTTTGTGAATAAAATCGTGCCCTACCAGAGCTATTATATATACAAATAACACGAATAAAAGCAGCAAAAATACGTAATATACCCTTATAATAAGGTAAAGGGCAATGACTGAAAGTATATTATTAATAATGAACCATCCAAGTGTATTTGATAAATTAACTATACCAAAAAACTTCATTATACTCCTGCCCATAGAATTTGTTGTACCCATCATCTGTGGATAACCAGTTTTAGGTCCCATTATAGCTGATAAACTAACTATTATGGACCCCAATATATTTCCTATAATAATTGAAATAAAAGCACTTTCAAAATTAAGTCCAATTGCAATAGGTATGAATCCTATTGCAAAATCAGCAATTGTCAGATTTGCCGCAAACCACAAAGTGAATAATGATCTTGGCGATCCTCTTCTTGAATTGATATTAACTCTTTCAATTCCTATTTGCTCAATGGTCACTTCCGAACATGTGTTCAATATATTAATAATTTTAGTCTCTCAGAATATACCAAGTTCCAGTTCCAAAGGCACAGAGGTTATTATCGCCATCATAAACACTTATCTTCACAAAATAAACCCTTTTTCCCTCCTTAATCACTTCTCCAACAGCTCTCGCAGGACTTTTTATTATAGGTCTTAGATAATTAATATTGAGATTGGTTGTCACTTGATTTGATTTACTCATAGTAATAACAGCGGTGCCTCCAGCAGTATCCATCATAGTTGCTATTGCTCCACCATTCATCATATTTCCTGTTCTCATATGATATTCCTTTAAGTCAAGAATGGCCTCAGCCTTTCCCGTATCAACAACATTGATCTTAATGCCTAAATATTTGATGAAAGGATCTTTTTCAATCAGGTCTTTGATAATATCCCATTCAATCATAAGTTGAGGTAAAAACCAATTAGTTAAAAAAGTTATGTATTTGAAATGCAGAGAAAATATTGGGAAATAGAATACAGGAAACGGGGGAAGCTATGGAGAGGGTCATCTAGGGAGGTTGACGAAATTAAAAATCACATATTGGGGGAAGGCAGAACACTTGATGCCGGTTGTGGGAACGGGAAGGATACCCCTCTACTGGATAATATTATAGGCCTAGATTTTTCAAGGAACGCATTGAAACTTTATCCATTCAATACCAAAATACAGGGTGACATCAGAATCCTTCCCTTTAAAGCATCAACTTTTTCAAATATACTTTTCATTCATTCTCTGGATCATCTTTTAGAAGAGGATAGAAAAATTGCCATGAATGAGGCTTACAGAATACTGCAAAAGGGTGGAAAAGTTGCAATAAAATCATTCACAATTAATGATTTCAGATATGGAAAGGGTAAGGAAATTGAATCAAATACTTTTGAGAGAGGGAATAAGATTTTTACTCATTATTTTAATATAGAAGAATTTGATAATATTCCGTTATTTAAATTAGGAAGAAAGAAAATTATTAATTATAATATTATTATAAAAGGACAGGTTATTAAAAGGGAAGAAATAATTATAATTTTAATCAAATAAATTATTACAAAATACCTTTAATATTGAATTGGATGTATCAAGAAAAATGGTATATTGAAAATTATAAATATATAGAAACATTATGGTTTAAAGTGAAAAAATGGACGATTATTCCGCAAAGGATATAGTAGTTCTTGAAGGCCTTAAAGCTGTGAGGAAAAGACCTGCAATGTACATAGGAAGTACAGACAGCAGGGGCCTGCATCAACTCATATATGAAGTTATAGATAACAGCATTGACGAATCAATGGCCGGTTACTGTAGAAATATATATGTTTCAATAAGTGGAAAGACAGTAACGGTCGAGGATGACGGGAGGGGCATTCCTGTCGATATTCATCCTAAATACAATAAGCCAGCCCTTGAAATTGTGCTGACCGAACTCCACTCAGGAGCAAAATTTGAGAAAAAAGTTTACAAAGTATCCGGTGGGCTACATGGCGTAGGGGTACATGTTGTTAACGCTCTTTCCTCAAAATTTGAGGTATTCATAAAAAGGGACGGATACGTTTACTACCAGAGATATTCAAAAGGAGAAAAGGAAACAGACGTATTAAAGGTTGGAACAATTGTTGGGAATAAAATAGAATGGAATAGCAGCATTAGATGCAATTTTCATATAGATTCACCAACAGGAACATTGCAGATGTTCGAGCCCGATGATACAATAATGGAAACTACGGATTATTCTTCCGAGATCATTAGGAATAGAATAGAAGAATTATCCTATTTAAACAAAGGGCTTTCAATAACACTGAACTGGAATGGGAAAGAAGAGACTTTCCAACATAGCGGCGGTATTGTGGAGATGATAAAGAATATAAACTCAGGAAAAAAAGTTCTTCATGATGATATAATATACAATATTTCAGAGAGAGATTCAGGAGTAGTTGAATTCGCTCTTCAATACAACGAAACTGTAAATGAGAATCTCCTTGCATTTGTCAATAATATTAATACGAGAGAGGGTGGAACTCATGTTTCAGGTTTCAGGGCAGCACTTACCAAGGTGATGAATGATTTTGCCAAGGAACTTGAAATAATAGATTCTGATGATTTCTTTACGGGTGAAGATGTCAGAGAAGGACTCACTGCAATAATTCATGTTAAGATACCTGAACCTCAATTCGAGGGTCAAACAAAAGAAAAACTCGGTAATAGCAATGTCAAAGGAATGGTTTTCAGTGCAGTTTCAGAATACCTGAAGCTTTATTTTGAAGATCATCCTAAATCAGCAGAATCAATTGCAAGAAAGGCATATCAGGCTGCAGTTGCTAGGGAGGCGGCCAGAAGTGCAAGAGAGATGGCAAGATCTAAAGCAACAATGAACGCTACACTCCCTGGAAAGCTAGCAGATTGCACGTTGGAAGACCCAACAAAGACTGAACTTTATATTGTGGAGGGAGATTCTGCTGCGGGTTCATCTAAGCAGGGAAGGGACAGGTCATTTCAGGCCATTCTTCCTCTTAGAGGTAAAATACTGAATGTGGAGAAAGCTGGATGGGACAGGATATTAAAAAATAATGAGATAAAAAGTTTATTTGCGGCAATAAACATGGGTCCAAATGACAAATATGATCCTGGCAGATTAAGGTATGGAAAAATTATTATTATGACAGATGCGGATGTTGATGGTAGTCATATAAGGACGCTACTCCTCACCCTCTTTTACAGACATTTGAAGGACCTCCTGATTAATGGACATATATACATAGCTCAGGTCCCTCTATTCAGAATTCAAAAGGGTACTACAGTAAAGTATGTTTATACTGAAAACGAGAAGGATGAACTTGTAAAGCAGATGAACAATCCTATAGTCCAAAGATTCAAGGGGCTGGGCGAAATGAATCCGGAACAACTTTGGGAAACTGCCATGAATCCTGAGACAAGGAAACTGCTTCAGGTCACAATTAGCGATGCGCAAGAAGCTGATTATCTATTCTCACTTTTAATGGGTGAAGAGGTAGAGCCAAGAAGGGAGTTTATAATGAGCCACGCGAAAGAGGCTCAGAACATAGATGTGTGATTATTATGGTTGAGATTAGAGCTATAGAAAAGGAAATGAAATATTCCTATCTGGACTATGCAATGAGTGTCATAGTATCAAGGGCTATACCCGACGTGCGGGACGGTTTAAAGCCTGTCCAGAGGAGAATTCTGTATTCAATGTATGAAATGGGTCTAACTTTCGATAAGCCTTACAGAAAATCTGCAAGAATAGTAGGAGAAGTAATGGGTAAGTATCACCCTCATGGGGACAGCGCAATTTATTCCTCACTCGCAAGAATGGCACAGGATTTTTCAATGAGATATCCGTTAATTCAGGGGCAGGGAAATTTTGGCAGCATGGATGGTGATCCTCCAGCTGCAATGAGATATACAGAGGCAAGACTCCAAAAAATTTCAAGTGATATTCTTGGTGATATAGAATATGATACAGTTGATTTTGTCCCAACATTCGACGGTACGATGAAGGAACCAGTATTCCTTCCATCAAAAATACCAAATATTCTAATAAATGGCACTTCAGGAATTGCGGTAGGTATGGCAACAAATATGCCGCCACACAATATTAGTGAAGTTGTTGATGGGTTAATATATCTTATAAATAACAGGAATGCTACCGTAGAAGAACTGATACAGTATGTTAAGGGCCCGGATTTTCCTACTGGTGGGGTAATATTGGGGAAAAATGGAATAATGGATGCATATAGAACAGGGAGGGGAAAACTGGACCTTAGAGCAAGGGCAGAAATTAAGAAGAACGAGATAATTTTCAATGAGGTTCCTTATGAAGTTAACAAGGCAGAATTACTTTCTAAAATGGCAGAATTATCTAAAGAGGGCATCATTGATGGGGTTCAGAACATAAAGGATGAAAGTAGCAAGGAGGGAATAAGAATAGTAGTAAAGGTTCAAAATGGTTTTAATCCAGAAGTAACACTTAAGCAGATCTATGAGCATACACAGATGCATGTAACTTATGGAATAATCAACCTTGTCATAGTTGATCAAGTTCCAAAGACCATGAGCCTGAAAGAAATAATGGAGGAGTATCTGAAACATAGGGAAAATATTGTCAGAAGAAGAACAGAATTCTTCCTTAAAAAATCAAAGGAGAGACAGCATATTCTTGAGGCACTTATAATTGCCTTGGATAAGATAGATCTTACGATTAAGATCATAAGGGAATCAAAGGAAGTGAAGGATGCAAGGGATAATCTCAAGAAAGAATTTTCCATAGACGATGAACAGGCCAATGCAATTCTTGATACAAAATTACAGAGGCTTACCTCAATGCAAATTCAGGATCTGAAGAATGAAATGAAGGAACTTCATGAGAAAATCAGAGATTATGAGGATATACTGTCTAAGGAGGAAAGGCGCTGGGAAATAATAGTAGATGAACTGGAGGAAATAAAGGAACTTTACGGTGACTCCAGAAGAACTGAAATTACAGACAGCTACGTTGAAACTACGGAAGAGGAACTTATACCTCACGAAAATAACACCATAATATTGACAGAAGATAACAGGCTTAATAGAATGGATATGGATACATTTGCTCAGCAGAGAAGGGGCGGGAAGGGAATATTTGCAGGTTACCCTGAATCAGAAATAAGACAAATAATAAGCTGTGATTCTCACGATAGAATATATCTGTTCTCCAGCGCAGGAAAGGTTTACCAGATCAAGGCATATGCAATTCCTAAAGGAGAGAGAAGATCCAGGGGAAAATTAATATCAACACTTCTTGAAAATGTTAATGACAAAATAGTATTTATAATGGGAGAAAAAGTTGACCATGAAAAAAAATACCTCCTGTTTGTTACAGAAAGAGGTAGGGTTAAAAAAACTGAAATTTCAGAATTTGTGAATATTAGATCAAATGGTCTAATTGCAATAAGGCTCAGGGAAGGAGACCTACTCAGAGATGTTTTCACAACCACGGGCTCTGAGAAAATAGCATTAGTATCAACGGATGGAAAACTTGCACTGGTAGATGAATCAGAATTTAGGGCAATGGGCAGAACAGCTTCCGGAGTAATAGGAATCAGATTTGCTGGAGATAACAAGGTGGCCTGTAACGCTCCTATATCAGGAAATGAGCTTCTTCTCATCACTGAAAAGGGTCTAGGAAAGAGGGTACTGATGGAAGAATTTAGCATGAGGCATCGTGGGGCCAAGGGTATGAAAGCTGTTAAAATTACGGAGAGAACAGGAAAACCAGTAAAAATAGTATCAGTAAATGAGAATGACGAAATGCTTGTAATCACAAAAATGGGAAAGACTATAAGAGTAGTTGTTTCAAATATACCAGTAAAAGGAAGGTATGCACAGGGAGTGAAAATTATTGATTTGGACGATGGAGATTACGTTGTTTCAATCTCTAAGGTCTCTTGAAAATTCCTACATTGGTAGTTGAAGTAACAAAATATATTAAATTCAATTCTTTTAATTTTTTTATGATTTTATCTTTGTCTCTGGGAATTATTATGACAGCTCCACCTCCGCCAGCCCCTGTAAGCTTGGAACCGTATCCATACTCCCTTCCTATATTAACAACTTTTTCAATAATCTCAGTAGAAATTCCAAATATTTTTAGCTGCGAATGATTTTCATTCATCAACTCTCCCAACTTTTCCAAATTACCAGTCATAAGCTGTTTTACACCTTCATACGTAATGGTTCCTATCTCTTCCATGACATCCCTCGCAAATCTTCCCCTTTCATAGAATTTCTTAACCTTTGCTACCTGTTCTCTAGTAGATCCCTTAGGTCCAGTATAGACAATTATGACATCAATTTCTTTTGCAGGTACATTTGAAAATTTCCATCTCTTGTCATTTTTTTCTATCTCCCAAAGAGGTATGCCCACATTTCCGTTGGTCATTATGTATCCCCCAGCCACTATTGTTGTAGTATCAATGGGGCTTCCCATTCCCTGAACTGAGTATTCAATTTCGAATGCTTCCTTGGCAAGCTGCTTTTTATCATAGTTTCTTTCGTGGTAAAGAATACCAGCGATTATCATAGATGATGTTCCAAGACCTGAACCGGAAGGTACATCTGTTTCTACCCTAACCATTACATCATTTATTCCCAAATAATTGAGGGTCTTATTTACAAAGGAACTGTAAATATTTCCAGTTCTGTTCGGAATAAGTGTTATTTTTGAAAAAAGGTCTACTGTTGCTGATACGGCAGGGTATCCATATACCACTGCATGCTCACCAAACAGTATAATTTTATGTGGGGCGTAGACAGGCATTTATCTTAAGGAGACCGGTTGTGATGGTGAAGCTTCCTTTTCAACAATAACAGCTGTCCCATATGCTAATATCTCAGACATTACCTGTCCTATTTCTGAAGAATCAAACCTCACTTCAATTACTGCATTCGCTCCCAAGGTTTTAGCGTGCTGTTTTAATCTCTCTAAAGCTTCATAACGACTTTGATCAAGCATCTGTGTATATTCCTTTATTTCTCCACCTGCGATGGTCCTTAATGATGCTACTACATTCCCTCCCAGTCCTCTGGATCGTACAATAAGACCCCAAGTGAATCCCAAAACATTAGTAATTTTGTAACCCGGAACATACGGGGTACTTACTACGATCATATCCGGTGATGATGTATTATAATTTCCTGCGTACATAAAGGTAAAGAAAAAACAAATATAATAAATTTTTACTGTTTAATCCTCTCCGGAAGATCCGCCCTGAGGACCGCCAGGAGTCTTAGGCATTCCTCCTCCCGATGACTTTGTAGCTATAACATCATCAATCCTCAGTATCATTACAGCTGCATCCGTAGCACTGTTTATAGCCTGTCTTCCGACTCTTATAGGTTCGATTACTCCAAGTTCAACCATATCTGCAGGCTTCCCTGTGAATACGTTGACACCGTAGTTTTTCTTGCCATCGGTATGCTCTTTCTTCAACGCAATTAATATTCCGATTGCATCAAGACCAGCATTCTCAGAGAGGGTTCTTGGAATTATCTCCATTGCTTCTGCAAACTTCTCTATTGCAAGCTGCTCTCTTCCTCCAACTGTGGCACTGTATTCTCTCAGTCTTAGTGCTATTTCTGTTGCTGCGGCTCCTCCACCAGGAACTATCTTTCCGTCTTCCAATGCGGCTGCAACTACATGCAGTGAATCTACAATGCTTCTCTCTATCTCATCTACTACGTGCTCAGTTCCTCCTCTTATGAGTATTGAAACTGCCTTTGGATTCTTGCATCCTGTAACAAATGTAAGATGATCCTCCCCTATCTTAATCTCTTCCACTCTTTCAGCATATCCAAGATCCTGAGGTGTGAGATCATCCAGATTGGTTATTATATTCCCACCTATGGCCTTTGACAGTTTATCCATATCACTCTTTTTGACTCTTCTTGCTGCATATATTCCATCTTTAGCAAGGAAGTGCATTGCAAGGTCATCTATTCCTTTTTGAGTAAGAACAACATTTGCTCCACTTGCCTTGATCTTTTCTACCATTTCCCTGAGAATATTTTCTTCCTGTTTCTTGAACCTGCCAATAGCCTGTGGATCTTCAATCCTGATTGAAGTATCAAATTCCGGTTTCTTTATTTCAAGAGCAAAATTGAGAAGTGCAATTTTTGCATTATTTACAAAGGTGGGCATTCCGGGATGTACCCTCTCCTTGTCCACTATTATTCCATGGATTAACTGTGTGTCATCAATTGCACCACCTTGCTTCTTAACAAGTTGAATATCATCCATATCAACTATTACCTTACCATCTCTTTCCTGTTTGACCTGTAATACTGCCTTTACTGAAATATCTCCCAGTTTTGATTTAGAAGTTGAAGCACTCTTGGAGTTTAAAGCTGTGTTGGCTATTTTAAGAAGTAGTTTCTCATCATCCTTTATGGGCATTGAAATTCCGCTGAGTATTTCCTTCGCCTTTTCGGCTGCCATTCTATATCCAGAAGCTATAACAGTTGGATGAACATTCTGATTAAGGAGGTCTTCTGCTTTCCTCAATAATTCTCCCGCTAAAACGGCAGCAGTTGTAGTTCCATCTCCCACTTCTTGATCCTGGGTCTTTGAGACTTCCACCATCATTTTAGCTGCTGGATGGTCTATATCCATTTCTTTTAAAATGGTTACCCCATCATTTGTTATTACAATATCTCCGAGAGAATCGACCAGCATCTTATCCATGCCTCTTGGACCAAGTGTGGTCTTTACTGCATCGGAAATTGCCTTTGCAGCATTAATATTGTTTTGCATTGCATTTTTTCCAGATTCTCTCTTCGATCCTTCCTTTAAAATAAATATTGGTTGTCCTGGCATCATTGAACTTTAACACCTCGTTTTTCAGTATTTTATTCTTCTATATAAACATATGCTATAATCTTTCAATTCAAAAAATAGAATAAAACGGGAAATATTCCTATAATTCATCATTGGGAAAGGTATAGAAATTAAAATATATATGCAGTACATAGACCTCCAATGCCACCATAGCTCAGCAGGAAGAGCAGCTGATTCGTAATCAGCAGGTCGAGGGTTCAAATCCCTCTGGTGGCTTGAATATAGAAGTTCAATATCGTGAAGATTGACCACTGACCAAATAAATTATGGACTAGGCTGTTATCAATAGATATTATTTTCCTCCGCTTGTCAACAATCTAGTGATCTCCAGATACACATTTTTACAAAATCGTCAGAACATATTTTCTCATAGGAGAAGAATTCTTATTAATAAAATAATAATCATCATGAAAATGGAAAATACTGAAAGATCATTGGATCAAGGTAAACAAGAGCAGAATAATATGAGCTCTCCTCCGAAATCGAAAAAAACTATTCTTTATGCTGTAATGGTAGTTGTAATAGTCGTAATAATTGTGACATCTGTTATGATAGTTTTTCAATATCATAAGCAGACTTCCACTACCATCCATCTGGGATATATCCCTCTAAAAACAGCTGATAACGTAACAAGAACCAATCTTACTGAAATCGTGAGATCATATAATAATCCTCCAGGATATGCAATAATAGGGAGTAAAGAAATTTTATACAACAGTAGTTCAGGTGGTCATATAATCATAGTTGTACTTCAGTTCTCTAATGCGTCAGGGGCAAATGATTTTTATAATTCAGAAATACGCCTTGCCTTCTCCAATAGTTCCAAATCAAGTATTACAGTTACGAATAATACGCTCAGAGGATTTAATTATACAAATGGTGTCATATCATTCGCTGGTCTCTACGAAGGTATATCACTCGGTCACGATGGTTCATTCTTTTTCATGGTATACGACTTAAATATTCCAATAGATAATTTTAATGCATTAATACAGGACCAGATATTTGCTATGACCTAACTAATCTTATTGTAAGTTATGAGATAGTCATTAGCATCTACAGGTAAATGACAGAAACAGAGCCTAAAATACAATGTCCAGCAGTAACAAAACTAAAATGAATAAAAGTCAAAACGTAAATATTTCCATAAAATTATTAATATTATAGCAATGAAAACATATTAATGGTATGCCGGGGACGGGAATCGAACCCGCGGCCTTCGGATTTCCCAGTTTGTTCCCTATGAGTCCGACGCTCTACCGACTAAGCCACCCCGGCATCAGTCTGCTCTTCTTCATCTACTTCGATCTCAGGCTGTGTCTGCATCTGCTTCTTTATATTTCTAATAATTTCAGACTTTCTTATCTCTATCTTTCTCGTGGGATAAATTGTTTTTATTTCCTCGTAAATATCATTAGATATTTGAGGAGAAAACATGTAAACTATGAATTGATCTGATGGCATTGTAGCTGCTTTGGCTCTGACGAATTCATCAACTTTATTTCTCAATTTTGTCTCAATTCCGCTTATTATCTTTCTGTCCACAACAAGAAGTGGCTTTACTCTTAGGTTAAAATTATCCGATGTGGTTACGTCAACTACAGAATCAATTCTCGTCTTTCTTCTTCTTATCATCCTTCTAATATAATCCTGATTTATCTCGTGCCCTTCAAATTCAGTAAAAGCCTTATCCCCTTCCACCTTAGTTATCCTAAACATTAATTTTACGTGTGATTGTTTGAAATCTCCTGTTACATCAGATAATGAAACTTCAGAAATCCTTCCAATCATATCCTCAGGAGTTTGGGCAGGAGATGATCCTATCTCTTTCTTTCCAAATGAATCGTTAGCCAGTATGGTATACCAAGTTTTCGTCTTCCACTTGTCCTTGATCTTCTTAGCTGCTACCCTCGCGGCTTTTTCCTTACTCAATCTATATCATCCCGTTGCACGTGAATATTTAAATTAATAAAAACTTTGTTAATGTTATAAGTAAAAAAATTAGCAAATAAAAATATAGTGAATGTATATAGGGATTTAAATGGTATTAGTAAGATTCCAAAAGGAAATTATGAGAGATTATTCAGGATTAGAAGACAAGGATATTTTGGAAATTCCTTGGCTCATAGGAGGGGAAGCAAGAATAGAAGAAGATGCATTTATAATGGAATTCAACCCTGACAGACCTGATCTTTATTCTATTCAGGGAATTACAAGGGCAATTAGGACATTTAAGGGAATTGAAAAATATAATAAACCGAACATTATTGAATCAGGATTAAAAGTTGAAAGCAAGCCACCTTTTCAGAGACCATATTTTGGAGCAGGAATAATTAATAATGTGGTTGTAAAAAAAATACTTGGAAATATAATTGATTATCAGGAGAAATTACATAAAACAATTGGGAGAGATAGAAAACTATCTGCTATTGGTTTGCACGACCTTTCAAAAGTAAAATTCCCTCTAAGATATGAGGAGGTTGACAGGAATCATAATTTCATCCCACTAGGGCTAAACAAGGAAATGACCTTAAAGGAGTTCATGGATAGTAATGATAAAGCCTTGGAATATCGAAATCTAGTGGGAGAAAAGATACCAGCAATAATAGACAGGGACGGAAATATAATTTCGTTGCCGCCTATTCTAAATTCAAATATTACCGTTATAGATGAAAACACAAGGGATATATTTGTTGATGTAACGGGGACTATAAAAAATATAGTCAATAAAACACTTATCCTTATTTTATCGTCTTTATCATATCCTGATGGAAAAATATCAACTGTACTTATTAATGGAAAAAAATCGCCTGAAATAAAGGAAAAAATGATTAAAATTCCTGAAACACAACTGAAAGAGATAATTGGCTATAAGATCCCAGTTGAAGAAATTAAATTGTCATTGCGCAAGATGGGATATGGTATAGAGGGAGATAAAATAATAATCCCAGAATACAGATTTGATATTTTACATAATGTTGATATTGTTGAGGATATAATCAAGGGTGTTGGGTATGATAAAGTTAAAATGAAGGATGAAGAATTTGTGACTTACGGAAAACCAAATAATTTAAGATACTTGGAGAATAAGATAAGATTCCTTATGCTTGGATATGATATGACCGAAGTTGTAAACAATGTGCTAACTAATAGCTCATTTAATAAAATGTATGGTTTCAAAGATGAGGCAGTTGAAATATTGAATCCACTAAGCGGTGAACAGGATTATGTAAGAACCAGAATAGCTCCATCGTTAATACAATCATTATTAAATAATTATAGAAATCCTTACCCGCAGAGAATATTTGAAATCGGTACTGTTTACAGAAATGGAAATGAGATCGAAAGTTTGGGAATTGCCGTTGCGCACAGAGAAGCCTCATTTTCTGAGATAAAGGGCATATTCATAGGGCTTATGGAAGATATTGATGTAAAACAATATGATATAGAAAAATATTCGCTTCCAATGTTTGTAAACGGACGACTTGCAAAAATATTAATAAATGGAAAGGAAGGAGGTTTCTTTGGAGAGGTTAATCCAATGATACTAAAAAGCATAGGACTTAAGATGCCAGTAGCTTTAGGAGAGATAGATATTTCAGAGGTATTACTGTGATACCAGATAAGATACCCCCTGTATTGACATCAAAGGAAATTATAGAAAAGAGTTTCCGCAACACTAATAAAATACAGGATATTTATAAACCTGATTTTGTAGATAAGGTAAAGATTGTCTCAGTCCAAAAGATTCAGATAATGGAAGCGACTTCCAGGAGAATAATTAATAGAATATACAAAGGCTTCCCAAAAATTGATGATCTTGATAATTTTGAAAAGGATATGCTTTATGTCCTCGTAAATGCGAGGGAATATGACAGATCACTCAATAACTTGAAATGGTCTGCTCAAAAAATTTCTGAATTCGCCACCAATTCCATAAGAGGCATTAAAAAAGCAAGGGATGAAAAGGTGGTCGCAAGATTTAGGTCATCATTCTATGGAAGATTTTCATCAGTTATCGAAAATCTTGATGAATCTCTAAGCATATTAAGAGATGCAAGAGAACAATTAAGGAAAATTCCGTTCATTAATAAGCAGGATAGGGTTATAATTATAGCAGGATTTCCAAATGTAGGTAAATCTATGCTAATTTCAAAGCTTACAAATCTCAGACCGGAAATAGCAGAGTATCCATTTACAACTAAGGATATTAATGTGGGAATCCTTATACACAATAATAGAAGATATCAGATAATGGATGTACCTGGACTATTAAATAGAAGCAGAATAAATCCTATAGAAAAGAAAGCGCTTGCAGCCATTGAAAATGTAGGTAACCTAATAATTTATCTTTTTGATCCAACAGAGCAATGCGGGTTCAGCATTGAGGAACAGGAAAATCTATATCAGGAACTGAATAAACAGGGTAAAAAAATAATACCTGTAGATAATAAAGCTGACATTCTAAAAATGGATAATGATCACATTAAAATATCTGCCCTTACAGAAGAAGGTATAAAAGAACTGTTGAAGGTGATAGAGGTGGAAACATCATGAAAGAGAAAATTAAAGCTCTTGCAGCTTACAATGCGATGGAGCATAACGGAAAGGCAGATTTTAATTCTGTCATATCAAAGGTAATTGCGTATTTCCCTGAGGTTAAAAAGAATCTCAAGGAAATGATCCCAGAAATAAGGGAGGCTATAGAGATAGTAAATTCAATGACACAGGATCAGCAAAAGGCAATAGTATCAAAGGAATATCCAGAATTTCTTGAAAAGAAAAAAAAGGAAGAAGAGAGGAAGCTTCCCGATTTACCAGACATTCCATCATCAGGTGTTGTTATGAGAATGGCTCCATCTCCATCAGGGCCTCTTCATATAGGCCACGCAAGAATGGCAATCCTCAATGATGAATATGTTAAAAGATATGGCGGAAAATTAATATTAAGGATAGAAGACACAAATCCTGCAAATATTGATCCGAATGCATATGAGATGATAGCAGATGATCTTAAATGGTTAGATGTAAATTTCACAGATACCGTAATACAATCTGACAGGTTTGAAATATATTATGATGTGATGGAGGAGCTCATAAAAATGGGCAAGGCCTATGTAGCTACAAGTCCTACTGAAGAATTCAAATCTAAAAGGCAGAAAGGTCTTTCAATTAAGGAAAGGGAAGAATCACCACAGATTAATTTAGAAAGATGGAAAATGATGCTTAACGGAGAAATAAAGAAGGGAGAGGGTTACGCAGTTATAAAAACTGACCTTTCGCATCCAAATCCTGCCATCCGTGATTTCATAGCTTTCAGAATATTGGAAATAGAACATCCTCTAAAAGGCAACAAATACAGGGTATATCCTATGATGAATTTTTCTGTAGCAGTAGACGACCATTATCTGGGTTTGACCCATGTAATTAGAGGAAAAGACCATCTTGCAAATACTGAAAAACAGAAGTATATTTTCAATTATTTTAACTGGAAAATGCCGTACTATATACATTATGGTAAGGTGTCAATAGAGAATTCCATTCTGAAGACATCAATTATAAAGAAAGGAATAAAATCGGGTGAATACTCTGGTTGGGATGATCCAAGACTTGGTACTCTGGTAGCGTTAAAAAAGAGAGGTTTTAATCCAGGAGCTATAAGGCGTTATTGGATAGAGACAGGGATAGGGGACGTAGATATACTTTTCTCTTGGGAAAATTTTTATGCGTTCAACAGGCAGATAATAGATAAATTCTCGCCAAGACACTTCTTTGTGAAGAATCCAATAGCTCTTAAATTCAAATATGAAGGAACTTTAAAATCAAGGATACCAGTTTATCCAGGAAATGAGCATACAACATTCAGGGAATACGATGTTAAAAGTGGAGACATATTTATAACCAGAGATGATTACGAAAAATACAATGGAAAGGAGATTAGGCTAAAGGATCTTGGAAACTTTTTGATCAAGGATAATTCCATAGAATATTTGAATAATGATACAGATGTAATAAAGAAGGGGATTCCGATAATACACTGGATACAAGATAAATTTGTGAATTTTGAAATAATGAAACCTGATGGAACCAATGATAAAGGTTATTTGGAGTTATATGCACTAAATGATATAGGAAAAGTGCATCAGCTTGAAAGATACGGATATGTAAATATTATAAATGAAAAAGAGGGTGTTTTCACACATCCCTGAATTTATTCTGTTGTAGAAACAGACACGAATGTTGGAAATCTTTTGAGGAGAATTACGTCTCCGACTGCTCTAACCCACCTATAGGGTACCAAAACTGGCACACCATCTTCAACCAGACCACCCTCTGTTCTTTCGATATACAATCCATATATGGTCTGAGTGTCAACATCCATCATTACGTCATCCACGCTTCCAAGCCTGTATCCTTTATCGCTATAAACATCCAGTCCGATGAGATTTGTAACATCTGTTTCCATAATTTATCCTTTTAAATATTTAGAGCGAGTATTTAATCCTTTATCTTCTCAAGATATCCAGAAAAGATATCTGAGAAAATTATGTTACAAAAAAATTTCTATTTTATAAGCATCAGGATAGAGGAAAAATGAGAAAACCTGCCGAACATGGAAACGTGGTTTCATCCATCATTTTGGGAGTTACAGCTGTTTTAAATGCGATATTATTGCACAGGGACCCGTATTCAATTATTTTTTGGGTCCCCATCTGGGCGGGTCTATTCATTTTTGATATTCCATTACCAAAATTGCTAAAAAATTACGAGAATATGATTTTCATCATTTTAATCGTTATATCTTCTATAATTGCGATTGTTGAAAATATATGGATTATATTGCCATATGCATTATTTTTCACTGCCTATTTGACAAGATTATATTTTGCAAGAAAAAGAATGAATTTCATCTCAGTTGCAATTGGAATTCTTGGATACACTTTGCTCTTCTCCATGACCTGGTTGGAAATTGGCTATAAGCTTATAATAATCTCAGGAACTCTTTTCCTTTTTATGCTCGGTTCAGAATTTCTGGTTAGAGCAATAATCCAAAAGAGACCGTATCTTTTACTTTACAATTTTATCACGATACTCTTTATTTTAATGAATCCATCATTTGTATTTTACATGACATCCTTGATCAGGATAGTAGTTGGTAAAAAAGTTAAAAAAATAAAAACAATCGGCATAGTTGAATCATCCTTATTATTAATTACAATAATATTTCTTGAAATAACAATTGTTTATAAAATAATATAAAAAAATTATTTTTGAACTTTTTTCATTGCAAGGAACCAATCCATTACTTTTAGTGAATTATCCTTCATCCTCTCCTTTGCTTTATCTACTGTTGAAGGTGATGGGACAATAACATCTTCCCCAGGTTTCCAGTTAGCAGGTGTTGCAATCATGAATGAATCCACGTAAGTCAAAGAATCAAGAACTCTGAGAATTTCATCTATATTTCGCCCAGTGCTTGCAGGATAATATATTAACGCTCTCACAATGCCGTCAGGATCAATGAAGAAAACAGCTCTAACGGTACTAGTGGTACTTGACTTTTCATGAATTAGGCCATATAGTTTCGAAACCTCCATGCTAAGGTCGGCAATTATTGGGAATTTTATCTCTACTCCAGTCATTTTTTCAATCTGGAGAGTCCATGCGATATGGGAATATACAGAATCGATGCTGAGCCCTATCAGTTGGGCATTTCTTTTTTCGAATTCAGGCATTCTTTTTGCAAATTCTATGAACTCGGTTGTACACACAGGCGTGAAATCAGCGGGGTGAGAAAAAAGGATCACCCATTTTCCCCTGAACTGTTTCAACGTTATTGTTCCCTGAGAACTTACCGCCTGAAAATCCGGGGCCTTATCTCCAATTTTTGGAATAGAACCTACTATTTCTTCCATTTTAATCACTGATAAGTTATCAATATAGCATATTTAAGAATTTTTTGTTTGGCTAAATTAATTATTATCTACCAATTATTTTCTTAAGAGTTTCCCTTCTTTCTGCTCTCATCTTTACCCTTAGCATATGGGATCTGGGGAATTCGTAGTCAATTATTGAATTTAATGATGAAAACAGCTCCTTTTCATTCATCATTACATCTCTATTGGTATAACCTACCTCCTTCAGTGAATATTTATCTCCCAATCTTCGAATCTCCAGCCATCTATCATTTTTATGATTTTCAACTCTAATGACATAACCTTCTTTCAAATTATGAATGTTTTTTACTACCCAATCATTTACATTTCTAGCGTTCATCAATCCCATTGAAAAATGAGTTATTCATAGTTTAAAAAATGAACGGAAATGATGATAAATTTATATAAAAACCTAAATGAAAAATTCTGATGCAATCATTTCTATGCGAGTGCCGGGATTCGGACCCGGGTTAGAAGCTTGGGAAGCTCCTGTGATACCGCTACACTACACTCGCTTAAAGGTAAAAACTGTTTCAATATTTGTAATTATCCTTTAATTACATTTAATTAAAATAAATTGTCTCCAAAACGCTTTTATTTAAATAAATATAACCCCCCGATACCTATGGTAACTTTAATTGGTGCTTACCTTGCCATTGCCGCATCTATAGCGATGGCTGGAGGGCTTATTGGTACGGGTATGGCTCAAAGCGGAATAGGAGCGTCCGGTATGGGTGTAATTGCTGAAAAACCTGAAAAATTTGGTCAAGTCTTGTTTTTCTTTGTTATACCGGAGACGCTGTGGATAATCGGTTTTGTTCTCGGATTAATTCTGCTCTTAGGCATCCTGTGAGCTTATGCCCCTGAATGAAATTTTACAGAGAATTGAGGAAGAAACCAGGAAGGAAGAGGAGAATATAATCAGAGAAGCAAGGAGCAAAGCTGATGCAATATTAAATGAAGCTACAAAAAAAAGTGAAATAATATTCGACCAATTTAACAGAAAAGCCAAGGAAGATGTTGAAAATATAAGAAGAGAAAAAATTTCCTCCCTCACTCTGGAAGGTCGAAACCTTGTTGAAAAGGAAATAGAGAAAATTGAGAGAAAATATGAAGATAGATTGAGGACTGAAATCGAAGAATTCAAGAAAACAGAAGAATATAAAAAATTCCTGATAAGAGCAGTGGAGGGCAGTTGGAAGAAACTTGGGCCTGGCTCAGTCGTGTATGTTAATCCACAAGATGCTGATAAGGTTAAGGGGAGCAATATTCCGGTAACAGTTATAACAAAGGATATAGATCCAATAGGAGGGGTTATAGTTACTTCAGGGGACGGTAAAATATTCATAGACTCGACACTGAGCGAGATAATGAAAGAAAGGAGAGAGAAAATTCTCAAAATAGCAAGGAGCTATATCAGGTGATAATGTGCAAAGTGTATATGGTCTTCCCTATGGAACATTGAAAGTTCAAAAGACTCAATTTTTGCATAGGAGCGACTATGAAAATATGCTAAGATTATCATCAATATCAGATTTCATAAATTTCCTCAATGACAGAGGTTATAGGGAAGATTTCTCAGCCTATTCGCAAACATACCAGGGATTGGAATTATTGGAGGCCGCAAACAACAGGCATCTGGCCAGACAGAACAGGTTTGCTCTAACAGTAACTCCACAGAATGGGAAGGATCTCATTGTATCATACCTTACAAAATGGGATATACAGAATCTTAAAACCATAATGGTTTCAAAAAATTTAAATTATAAGGTTGAACAGACTGAAATGTATCTAGTATCTGAGAATAATCAGCCCCTAGGATTATTCGCAGGTCTCATGGATTCCAATGATTATAAAAATCTCCTGGGGATGGATAGGATTGAAGACATAATATCATATACACTTAAGTTTGGCTATGGAAAGGCTTTACTCACTTATCTGGATGATTTCAGGAAATCAAATAATTTATCTTCACTACTTCTTTCTCTGGATCTATACTATTACGATTTAATGAAGGAGAAATTCAGATTCTATACAGGGTCGGAAGGTCCTATTTACAGGTTCATTAGGAAGACAATTGATATAAAGAATATAATGACTATTTTAAGGTTCCTCGAATACTCAATGGAACAGGATCCGAAAGATTATATTCTCTCAGGGGGAGGTCTTCCTTCTCAGGTTATGGATGATATTTCCAAAAGTCA